>ENA-OSEO01003332-OSEO01003332.1-sediment-metagenome-genome-assembly--contig:-NODE-3332-length-19387-cov-3.545313_pt1 | contig 19387 bp, 17 predicted proteins | sample MGYA00237883_ERZ534232 | MGnify/ENA metagenome assembly ERZ534232
AATTCTACTATATATTTTCTTTAGAATCCAAAACGTTTGGGTAATTCCCGTAGCTAATACCATAGCTCCTGCAGATGCCGACCATGACCTACTACCTTCAGCATTTCTTCCATTTCTGCCAACTCTTGCAGATCCAATCTGTTGTGGCTTGTTTCTTATTGGAATAAACAGAGGGCATTCGAACCCTATTGCGACAACAACGTTAGAATTTATATCTTGCGCGGCCATGTCAACCAACTTATTTATATCCTCTCCTGTTATAATTTTTTTCAAATTATTACCAACTACTTCTCCTCTAGCCCAAGCAAAGTTTTGTTTTGGAATCGAACCAATGTCAGCACAAAAAATTACCATACTCTCCATTTCAAATAACCTCTGTCATTTAGCAAGGAATTATAATAATTCTAGCTTAATAACCGGTAGCACAGGCTTTCCAGCCTGTGCGGCCTCTCGCCCCCGTCTAAATTCCCTAAAAAAGCCCTCCCAACTTCCCGGCATACCCTGTTAATTCCGCATAGCCTAAGCCATGCACCTCCTTTTGCTGACGTTGCCCCTCCACCTTCACCTGCCCTTCCCAATACGTAACGCCTCCGGCTGCCCCGGCCCGGATCTCCTGGTCCGCCAGGGTGGGGGTCAGGGTCAGGGAGTAGCCCGCGGCTGGTATTTCCAGCTTCCAGGCCGCGGGATAAGTAGCCCCGGAGTGGGGTGATTTCCAGGTGCTCGTGGGCGTTAACTTAAATCCGGATAGTTGCAGGCGCCGGGCCCGGCCCTGGAGATCGATGAGGGTGCCGGAGGACGCCGGGGCAATGCTGCCGTCTTTTCCCCGGAGCAGGTAGAGCATCACCTCCCGGCCGTCGTCCAGTTGCAGGGCGAACCAGTCCCAGCCCGCCTGCCCGGCGGTGAGGGTATGGGTGAAAAACTCGTGGTCCATCCAGGAGGTGCCCGTCACTTCCAGGTCGCGCTTGCCCACCTGGATGCGGCCCCGGGTTTCCATCCGCGGCAAGGAATAATAGTAGCTGGCCGCCTGGCCCCTGGCCGCCTTGCGGCTGAAGCCGTTATCGCCATGGAGCACCGCCGGTTTTAACGGCGTACAAATAAGGTCCAACCCCAGGCCCCCGTCTTGGGCCTTCAGGTGGTGGGACTTGCCCTCCATCTCCGCGCTCCAGGAATTGACCCACACCTTGAGGCGTCCTTCTTTTGCGCCCGCCAAGCCCAGCGCGCCCCGGTTCGCCTTTTCTCGAAAATGAAAAGTCCCGCTAGTTATATCGCTCAGGGCCAGATGGGCGAAATAAACGGTATGGAGCGCCCAGGCGGAGCGGGCTTTAAGGTCCGGCTGCCTCAACCCCGCCCGGAAGAAGGTGAGCTGATACCCGAAAGCCTCCCCGTCCTTGGCCCGCAGGTGCCCGGTGTAATACCACCACTCCGTTTTAAATTTGGGATGGGCCCCATGGTCTGAGGGGAAATGCCAGGTTCGCCCCGGCTGCGGCCTGGCAAACTCGGAGCCTCCGGCTGCCGACAAAGAAGATATTATTAATAACGGAATAATAAGAAGGAAGATTACATAATCAATGCGCCTGGCAAAAATCTGAGAGCATTTATTCATGAGGCTCCGGCCTACCGGTAAATTAAAAAAGTATTTGCGCCTTACTTCGCGCCTTTGCGTCTTTGCGTGAGGCCTATCTTTTCAGACCTAGCCCCTCCCCCCGTAATCACCATATATCCCTTCATAAATATGGGCACAAACCCTGCGCCCCTCTATCTCCACCTGGATCAACACCCGCTGGTAGGCCGCGCCTTCAAAATCATCCAGCGCCGGAAACCTCTCCGGCAAGCCGGGAGAGCTGAAGAGCCAGGCGGGGTGCTCCTCACCCCCGGGATCGGCCCGGAAGGACTTGTAGCCCATAAAGCTGCCCATATGGCCCCGGATGACGCATTTCTCCCAGGTTCCCGGCAAATCCGCCAGCAACACGTAGTTGTCCTCCCCCGGAGCCAACGAGCCATAGACGATTAGTTTGTCGGCCGCGTCAAAAAAATCAGGCTGCATCAAAGACACCCACTTGCCGTCCAGGTTTACTCTGCTTATTATGTATAAAAATATTTACTTTTCTGTTAATGAATAATAGTCTTGATGACGACCCTAGGGTTTAAGAACATCTCTTTAAAGGTGCGGAACCCTATGATACTTCCAGAAATGCCCCGACTCCGTCTTCTGCTTTGCTGTATTTCTTTAGGTCTGATTCTCTGCAGTTGTGGCGGTGCGCCCACCCCGGCTCCCAGCCCCCCCGCGCAACCGCTGGAGACCTATTATTATCTGGGGACCATGGAATTACAGCTCAAGAGCCAACCTGATCCCGCCTCTGCCGACGTCACCCAGGTCAAGTTAAACGAGCGGCTGCAGAGCCTCAAGCGCCAGGGCAGTTGGTTCCTGCTGCGTACCGCCTCCGGCCAGGAAGGTTGGGCCAACGAGCGGTATTTGAAGCTTGAGCCGGTCAGCGATTTTTATGTGCGCCGCTGGGGCCTGCGTCTCCGGGAAGCCCCCCAAGGCCGGGCCAAGACCGTGGATAGGCTGCGCCTCAACGACCAGGTCAAGCTCCTGGAGAAAAATAACGCGGGTTGGGCCCGGGTTACTAACTCCCGTACCCAGAAGACCGGTTGGCTGGAAATGCAATATCTGTCCACGGACAAGACCGTGGTCCGGCGCCGCTACCGCAAGCCCGGGAAGGCGGGGACCGCCACCCCGGAAACCGGCCCTCCTCCTGAAGAACAGCCCGCACCGCCTGCCGGGGGTGTATTAACCCCGGCTCCGGCCCAGGCCGCGCCGCCTCCCCAGGCCCCGGCGCCTCGCAAACAACGGCCGGAATTGTTCGAACCCTTCTAACACTTCCGGGTACTCTCCCGGGTCTGTTCCACCTGACGCGCCACTCCCTCCCCCGATCCGGGGGAGGGAGTTTTTCTTGGACCACTTTTTCTACGATTATGTTTGCAAAAGGTCTTTCCTCTTATCCCCTCTCCCCCCAGCGGGGGGAGAGGGCTAGGGTGAGGGGGGCGGAAAAAATTTGTGGCAACCAGTATAAATAATCCCCACTCACCATCCCAGAACCCCGTCGCCCCTACTCGGATGCGCCGTTGCTCCGCACTTCTTCCCGTTTCTCCAGGCGTTTCCGGGTAAATTCCTCCCTCGAACTGTAGCCCTCCGGAGTCACCATGGCCTGGGCCTTGGACCAGAAATAGATCTTCACCGGTTTATCGACCAAGCGGGAGACCCTCTTTTCCATGTTTCCCGCCTCACTTGGGGAAATAACCCGGGAACCCACCACTTCCACCCGTACCTGCCATTTATCGTCCTTGGGGGCCGCGTCCACATTCGTAGCAAAAATATTGGACAACCTCCGGAATTCCTCCCGCACCGCCTGTTCTATCCGGTTCCGGAGTTTTTTCTGTTCCGGGGTCGGCAGTCCCAGATGGGACCAGCCGTAGAGGATTCTCCCCCGGTCATCCACCTCCACAGTGGTGAGACACCTGACCATCAGATGGATGTTGGGGTCTTTGAGCCGTTCCTGGATGGCTTTTTCCAATTCCTTGACTTCCGTAGGAATCAGCACCCGGGGCCCTTGGAGGCTGGCTAAAATCACCCGGCCTGAAGGAAAATAGAGCAGGTCCACGTCCAACAGTTCCAATTCCGGCCGGTTCATCAGAATTTCCCGCAAAGCCTGTTCCGCGAACTGGGTCTTGAGGACGTCCGGTGTCAGTTCCTTGGTCATAAAACCGCCGTTGAGATTCTCCGCGGTGGCTTCGCTGGTGGTGCCGGTGGCCCCGATATCCTTGGCCAAAATCGAGCGGATGACCAGTTCCGTGGAAATCTCCACCCGCCGTTCTATGGCTTCCTGAATGGCCCGGACCTTATTGGGGTTAATGACCCGGGGAGTGCGCACCGTGGCCAGGACATAAAGCTTGCCCTTGCTGCGTTGGTGCACCATATTCACCATGGCGGTGGTGGGGAGTTGGGACAATTCCTTGGTGATCACCTTCTTGATGTTATTGGTCAAATTGCGCTCCTGGACGATCTTCACCAGGGAATGGGTGAGGATGATAGCCACCACCAGGAATCCCACCGCGGGGACCCCGAAACGTTTGGCCAGGCCCCAGGTTTCATCCCAGGGGACATTTTGGGCCAGGCCCGCGGCGATAAAAGTGGCCGCGGCCACAATCAGAATGGAAATAAAGTTGGCCAGAAAGAGGAGAAAAGAGCCGTATGCGCCATGATAAGCCCCCACCGCCAGGCAGATGCCGCTGTTGGCCAAAGGCGGCACGATGGCGGTAGCGATGGCCACCCCGGGGAGAGCCGGACTGAGATGTTCGTCAATCATGGCGTAACAGCCGGCAAACCCCGCCAACACCGCCACCAGCAGGTCCAGCAGGTTGGGCTGGGTCCGGGCCAGCATCTCCGGGGTCACTTCCACCGCCAGGGGCAGGGAGCCGAATACCCAGGCAATGCCGATGGCGGCCACCACGCCGATGACTTCGGCCCGGATGGCCCGTCCCAGGAGGCCCGCGTCGCCTCGCACCAACCCTAAGGCCACCCCGAAAATGGGGCTCATCAGCGGGGCCACCAGCATGGCGCCGATGATTACCGCGGTGCTGTTGGCCACCAGGCCCAAAGAGGCGATCAGGGTGGAGGTGACCACCAGGGCATAGAACCGGATCCCCGGCTCGGAGCCGACTTCGATCCCCTCCAACACCGCCTCCTGCCGCGCCGGGGTCATCTTAAACACGCCGAACTTGGGTTCCATAAGACGTCCTTTCCGGTCTTCTCTACTTATCAGGGCTTTTCGGCCATGATCTGCTTTTCCATTGAAGCAAAATGCCCGGAGAAAGGCCAGTATTAACCCTCATTTTTTCAAGAAAGGCGGGGGAGGATTCCAATACCAGTTCGTTATCAAACGCCTAGTTTTGGTAGGGGCGAACCTTGTGTTCGCCCCGGTGCTGTTGGGCGAACACAAGGTTCGCCCCTACGGATAAATCTATTTTTGATGAAGAATTTAAATAAGAACCTTTCGACAATTCTTGTCATTCTGAACGGAGCGCCGCGCAGTGAAGAATCTCGCCTTTTATCACCGCCGCCGGCCCAAACGGTTGCGCAGAGCCAGGATGAACAACGCCGCCTGGCCGGGTATGAGCAGCACGCTGAGTCCGGACAAAAATTTTCCCAGCCAGGTTAGGCCTGCGGGTACTGCCGGACGCTGGAAGGTAACCTTTTCAAAAATAAAGAGGAGGGTGTCCCAATAATTAGCTGGGGCCTGGGGACTTGCCCGATCGATCCCCAGCCCCCACACCAGGCCCGCCCAGGCGGGGATGATGAGCAGCAGCCAGATAAAAGCCCTTAAGGGGCGCTCGCCGTAGCCGCTGAGCACCCGGTAGAGATTGTGCCAGGAAAAGGGCACCCACTGCCGCCAGGGACTGCCCCGGCGGTGCATCTCCATCTCCCCGTAATGGAAATCCCCCACCCGCTTGAAGTCCCGCTCTTCTTCATAATTGATCTTTAACTGGCGGTAGAGGCGCTCCACTGGGGCAAAATCCGCAGAAGTAGGTTTTTTCGGAATATCTTTCTCTATCTCGCCTGCGATCCTTTTTCCCCATAACCACCCGTGGTTGAGCACATAATTAATATGAGCCCATCTCTGCTGATGTAAAAGTATTTCATCATAAACCGCGGTCCGCCACCATCTGGAGGCCCAGGTTACATTGTCGAATTCTACCCGCCGTAAGTCCGTTCCATAAAATTCTGTTTGGGCCAGGGAGAGGTCTTGGAATAGTAGCCCTCCATCTATCTGTTGTTCGACGAATTTGAAATCTGCTCTCAAGAGAGGCTTCTGCTTTTTTTTATCAGGAAAGGAATTGACAGTTTGCAGAAACAACTTACCTGTGGTCGAAATAGTAGCCCCTAAAAAAGATGCTCCCATGGAAAACGTGGCTGTGGAGAAGCGAGCCTCGTTGGAGAAGGTAACAGCATTAAAAGCAGCAATTTCAGCAAATCTGACTTCATTAAAACTGGCTGGGCCAGAAAAAGTGGCCCTAAAAAAATCTGTCCAGCTAGAAAAAGTTGCTCCGGTAAAATCAGCTCTATTGGAAAAATTTGCTTCAGTAAAACTGGCCACGCCGGAAAAAGCGGCCACAGAAAAAATAGCTTCCTTGGAAAAAATTGTTCCTACAAACGCGACATCTTTAGAAAAAGTTACCTTGATAAAGGAAACCTCGCCAGAAAAAGTAGCCCAAGAAAAATCGGCTCTTTTGGTAAAGTTTTTTCCAGAAAATTTAAAATGGTTAGAAAAGAATACTCCGCGGAAATTGTAATCTCCTGCTTCCAGCATCTTGTTAACCGCGTCTGTAAACCTGCCATCCTTATCCTTGTTCTCCTGTCTGGAGTGGAGCAAACAAAACCCGTCAGGATCTCCTTCCCATACATCCCGATGACAGCTGATCAAAGAGTCTTCTTTAAAGCAGCAAATTGTCATCAAGTCACCTCAAGTAGCTTTCCAATCCATCTCTAAAAGCCACCGCCTTCAACCCAAAATCCTGGTAAAAAGCTGAGGGGTCGCAGGTGCTCCCTTCCAGGAGCATGCGAATCTGGCCGGTGGTCAGGGGGAACCAGGGGAAGCGGCCGCAGAGGCCGGCCATTAGGCGCAGGCTCCAGACCATGATATGGACTTTTAGGACCTTGCGGCCCAATACCAGCGCCAGGGTGTCGATTATCTCGTTAAAAGTCAGGGGCTCCGGGCCGCCCACTTCATAGGTACGGTTCTCCGTCTGCGGCAGTTCCAGGGCCAGGGCATAGGCCTGAGCCACCGTCGCCACCGGCACGGGCTGCATCTGATACAGGCCATTGCCGATCACCGGTACTATCCGCAACGTCTTGATCTGCTTGATAAATAGATTAATCGACTGGTCTTCCGGCCCGTAGATCACCGAGGGCCGGAAAATGGTATAAGGAAGGCCGGACTGTTGCACCAACTCTTCAGCCCGGAAATTGGTGACGTGGTAGGGGTCGGCGGGCTCCGGCCGCGCGCCCAGGGCGCTCATGTGCAAAAAACGCTGCGCCCCCGCGTCCTTCGCCGCGTTGACCACGTTCTCCGTGGCCTGAACGTGCACCTGCTCGAAGGTCACCCCCCGCCCCGGAAACTCCCGGATGATCCCCACCAGGTGGACCACGGCCTCGCAACCTTGGGCCGCCTGGACCACCTCTTCGGCGTCCAGTACGTCCCCGGGAAAGACCCCCACCCCCTCCCAGGGCCCCAACTTCCCGGCCGAACCGGGCCGCACCAGACAGCGCACGTCATGCCCCCGGCCCAATAACTCCCGGACCACATAACGCCCCACAAAGCCGGTGCCGCCGGTAACTAGAACACGCATAAATCGCCTCGGGTAAGTAGCTGTCAGCAATGGCTATCAACTTTTCGCTTTTCGCTTTTGGCTTTTCGAGTAATAACTTACGCCCTTCTTTTCCTTAGCTGAAAGCTGAAAGCTGACCGCTGAAAGCTATCTTTCCAAGACCACCACCGCCAGGGCCTGGTCGTTTTCGTCGGTGAGGGTGAGGTGCATGCCCTTAATCCCCGCTTCTTCGCAAAGTTGGGCGGCCCGGCCGGTGACCAGAATCTCCGGTTTGCCCCGGGGGTCGGGAACCACTTCCACCTCCCGCCAGCGGATGCCTTCCTTTCGCAGGCCCACGCCCAGGGCCTTGGAAAAGGCTTCTTTGGCTGCGAAGCGCATGGCCAGCATGGACGCGGCCCTAACCTTGCCCCGGCAATGGCCGATTTCCAGGGGAGTGAAGATGCGGTTCAAGAAACGGTCGCCATGGCGCGCCAGAACCGCGGCGATGCGCGCCACCTTGACCAAGTCTACGCCGATGCCGTAAATCATGAAAGGCGGTTTCCCGTTTTCTGTTTTCCGTTTTCCGTGTGTCGCAAAGTTACTTTTTTCCCTGTTTGGGGGCTGCGGGCTTTTCTTCTTTGCACATGCACCCCTGTTCGCCGCAAGCCGCACACTTCTTGGGTTTGCAACGGGTGTCAATGGTGGCCCCACATTTTTCACAGGTAAAGACGGCCATTTTGGTAAACCTCCGCATAGGTTGTATGTTTGTTATTAGCACAGGCTTGAAGCCTGCGCTACAAGATAAAATGTCTGGGATTGGGGGTGGGGGTGGGGGTTTAGGGGAGGGAGGCCAAGGTTGGCAGGCGAGACGCCTGCCCTACGGCCCTTAGCCCCCTCCCCCAAATTTTCTATGCCCTACTCACGGAAACGCCACCTTTAGGGCTTCGTCCATGTTTTCCACCAGGGTAAAGGTGAGCTCCTGGCGCACGGACTCGGGGATTTCTTCCAGATCCACTTCGTTTTTGGCAGGCAGCATGACCTCCTGGATACCGGCCCGGTGCGCGGCCAGGACCTTGTTCTTGATGCCGCCCACGGGCAGGACGTAGCCCCTAAGTGTGACTTCCCCGGTCATGGCCAGGCCCTTTTTCACCGGCCGCCCCGAGAGGAGCGACACCAGGGCCACCAGCAGGGCCAGGCCCGCGGAGGGTCCGTCTTTGGGGATGGCTCCGGCGGGCACGTGGATATGGAGATCGGTGTCGTCGAAGAAATCTTCCTCGATCCCCAGGAAGGGAGCCCGGGCCCTGATGTAGGAGAGCGCGGCGTTGGCGGACTCTTTCATCACCTCCCCCAACTGGCCGGTGAGCTGGAACCGGCCCTTGCCCGGCATGCGCAGCACCTCGATGAAGAGGATGTCGCCGCCGGTGGGGGTCCAGGCCAGGCCCACGGCCACCCCGGGTTCGGGATGGTCCAGGGCCGCGTCCCTAAAGAAGCGGGGCGGACCCAAATACTGCGTCAGGTCTTCCGGTTTGATCTCCACCCGGGTCTGATTCCCTTCCACCACTTCCCGGGCCACGCCCCGGCAGAGCCCGGCGATTTCCCGCTCCAGGTTGCGCAGGCCCGCTTCCCGGGTATAAGAGGCAATGAGGCTGCGCACGGCCTCCGGCGTGATCTCCAACTGCTCTTTGGTAAGGCCGTGGGCCTCCAGTTGCCGGGGAATAAGATAGGTAAAAGAAATCTCCAGCTTCTCCTCCTCGGTGTAGCCCGGCAGCTCCAGGACCTCCATGCGATCCCTTAAGGGGGGCGGTATGGGGTCCAGGAGATTGGCGGTGGTGAGGAACATCACCTTGGAGAGATCGAAACCCACGTCCAGGTAATGGTCGGAAAAGGAATTATTCTGCTCCGGGTCCAGGACCTCCAGGAGCGCGGAAGAGGGGTCGCCCCGGAAATCCGCGCCGATCTTGTCCACTTCATCCAGGATGAAGACCGGGTTGTTGCTCCCGGCCCGGCGGATGGATTGGATGATGCGGCCGGGTAAGGCCCCCACGTAAGTGCGGCGGTGTCCCCGGATCTCCGCCTCATCCCGCACTCCTCCCAAAGAGAGGCGCACGAATTTGCGGCCCAGGGCCCGGGCAATGGAGCGGCCCAGGGAGGTCTTGCCGGTGCCGGGAGGGCCCACGAAGCAGAGAATGGGTCCTTTCATATCCGGCTTCAGCTTGCGCACCGCCAGATATTCCAGGATGCGTTTCTTGACCTTCTCCAGGTCGTAGTGGTCTTCGTCCAGGATCTGCCGCGCCTGGGCCAGGTCCAGGTTGTCCTCGGTGGCTTCGTTCCAGGGAAGCTCGCTCATCCACTCCAGGTAATTGCGGATCACCTGGTGGTCCGGGGAAGTGGGGGGCGTGCGCTTGAGGCGGTCCAATTCCCGGTCCGCCTCCTTTTTGGCATGGGGCGGCAACTCCGCTTCCTCCAGTTTAAACTGGATATCCTCGATCTCCCGCAGGCGGTCGTCCGTTTCCCCCAACTCCTTCTGGAGGGCCTTGATATGCTCCCGGAGATAGAAATCCTTCTGGGCCTTTTCCATCTCGCCCTTTACCTGGGACTGAATCTTCTTCCCCAGTTCCAGCACCTCCAGCTCCCGGTTGATGAGGACCAGGACCTGATGCAGACGTTCCTTGACCGTAAAGGTCTCCAGCAGCTTTTGCTTTTCCTCTTTAGAGATGTTCATGCTGCCGGCGATGATATCCGCCAGCACCCGGGGGTCCCCCAACTCCCGCACCAGGGAGCCTAATTCGGAGGGCAGATAGGGAGAAAGTTCCAGCATCTTGAGAAAAAGGCCCTTGACATTTGAGACCAGGGCATCGGTTTCGATATCCGGCTCGTAATCTTCGGCAATGGGAGAGACCTGGGCCACCAGGTAGGGGTCCTGGCCCATCCAGCTATCAACGCGAAAGCGGTAGAGGCCCTGGAGCAGGAGCCGCACCGAGCCGTCCTCGGGTTTCCGCATCTTCAGGATGGCCGCGGCGGTGCCCACGGTGTAGAGATTATCGGGGCCGAAGCCGGCGGGTTTATCCTCCCGGCTGGCTAAAATCCCCACCATTTTATCCTGGAGCAGCACCTGGTCCACCAAAGTTTGGGCTCTTTCCTCCCAAAGGACCAGGGGCATAATTACCCGGGGGAAGAGGACCAAGTCCGACAGGGGTAATATGGGTAGAGGCCGGGGACCGGCTAGGTCCTCCGGAGTCTCGATTATAGACAAATCAGTGGCAACATCGTTGTTAGTCATCGGTTATTTCACCTCGAAATTATTAGCTTTCGGGAACTTCCCGCACCAGGATGCGCTTGCTGGCAGGCGCCTTCCGGGGCAGAAAGACTTCCAAAATACCGTCCAGGTACCGGGCCTGGAGGCCATCGGGGTCTATGGCCACGGGGATGCGGAATCTCCGGTCAAAACTGCCGTAGTTGATTTCATGGTGTAAACAGCGGCTCACCCCTTCCGGGTGTACAGGCCGGCGTTTACCCTGAATGACCAGTTCCTGGCCATGCAGGGTTAGGGAGATATCCTCTTTGGTCACTCCGGCCAGTTCCATCCGCAGCACCAGACCCTGGGAGGTCTCATAAAAATCCACCGGCGGCCGGAAAGACACCCCGGCTTCCTGGAAATCAAAAACGTTATCCATTAAACGGCGCATGCGTTCCTCCAGATGGTCAAAGTCACGCATGATCCTGATCTTAAAAACGCGGTGCATCGTCTTTCCTCTTGGCATTAATCTCAAGGGAGCGTCTGGAGGCGGCAGCCCGGGTTTAAAGCCTTGGGGCTTTCCGCCTCCTCGTAAAAATCACCTTACCGACCTCCCAATTTTATAAAGATAATTATCCTTTTGGAAAAATCCAGGGTTGACAAAAATTGCGGGGCGGAACTTATTCCCACCCCCTCCCCTGCCTTGACCGTTACGCCAATTCCTGTTAGTCTCCCCCAATGATGCCGCAGATCGTCTGTTTGGGCGCGCTCAACCTGGACCTGCTGTACCGGGTGGATAACCTGGCCCCCTTTCTCGAGGCCTGGCCGGCGCTGCCTCCCGGTGGGGAGATGGCCCTGTCTCCCCCGGAGGAAAGCCGCCTCCTTTCTCTTCTCAGCCGCTATGGCCGTTCATTGGGTCGCCGCGGCGGCGGCCAGGCCGCCAACACCGCCTATGCCCTGGCCCAAATGGGCCTGAACGCGGCTTTTCTGGGCCGGGTGGGCGCGGACGCCGACGGCGCTTTCTTGAAAGAAAGCCTGGCCGGAGTCAATCTCGATTATTTAGTGGAAAGCGGCGCCAGCGGCCGGGCCTACATTTTGCTGGACCCGGCAGGGAAACGCACCATCCTGGCGGCTCCCCACACCAACGACGCCTTGACCCTCGCGGATATTCCCCTGGAAGCGTTGGCTGAGGCCGCTTTCCTCCATCTCACTTCTTTTGCGGGGGCAGGACCCCAGGCGGTGCAGATGGAGATCGCCTCCCGGCTGGGAGACGCTCTCCGGATCACTCTGGACCCGGGGGAACTTTATGCCCGGCGGGGCCACGCCGCCCTGGAGGGTATTATCGATCACCTGGATACCCTGCTGGTGACGGAGCAGGAATGGGAGCTTTTGGGTGGCCAGCCCCAGGTCCACCCCCTTTGGGCCCCGCCCGTGGTAGTCATCAAGCGGGGAGCCCGGGGCGCCCGGTTGCTCACGCCTCCCCGCTATCTGGACTTCCCGGTGGAGCTCGTTCCCCGGCCGGTGGACATACTGGCCGCGGGGGACGTCTTTGCCGCGGGTTACCTGGCCGGGCGTTTTTCCGGATTGCACCTCAACCTGGCCGTGCGGCTGGCCAACCGGGCCGCGGTGGTCAGCCTGGACGGCGACGGCCGGGAGAATTATCCGGATGCGGCCTTCCTGGAGCAGCAACTGGACCAATTGAAAATGGTTTAGAAAAATAGGGATACTTATTATCTTTCAAAAAACCCTCTAAAATAACGAAGCAAACTGACCACTGGCTACTGGCTACTGATCACTGAACCGAGGAGATTAAATGCACCCCCTACAATTGATAGTCGACTGCGAGGGCCCCCTGGCCCTGAATAATAATGCTTTTGAGCTGTGCCGGGAATTTATCCGGCCCGAGGGCGCCCGATTTTTCCAGCAGGTGAGCCGCTATGACCTTTATTTGGCGGCGGTGGCTAAAGAGTCGGATTATCACCCCGGGGAGGCCTTAAAATGGCTCCTCCCCTTTCTCAAGGCCCGGGGCCTCACCAACCAGCAGCTCAGCGATTATGCCCGGAAAAGCCTGAAACTGATCCCCGGAGTGGAAGCAGCTTATAAGTTCCTCCAGACCCAGGACTTCCCCATTTTTGCCATCAGCTCCGGTTACCGGCAGTTTGCCGAGGCCGTGGGGGAAAAGTTGGGTTTTTCTCCCAAAAATATCTTGTGCGCGGCATTGGACCTGGACCGCATCAGCCTCAGCGCCGCGGAAAAAGAAGAATTGCTCAAGCTGGCGCAGGAAATCACGGCCGCGGCGGAGATCAAACCGCCCCCGGGGGCCGCTTCCATCCAGGACCTGCCCGATCCCGTGCGGCAGGCCATTGCCGTCTGCGACCGCATCTTAGGGGAGCGGCTGCCCCGGATGGAGAGCGCCGCGCTCTACCGGGAAGTCACCCCCCTGACCGGCCCGGAAAAGGCCCGGGCCGTGGAGGAGAGCCTGGCCCGCACTAAATTAACTCTGAAGGATGCCATCTACGTGGGGGACAGCCTCACCGACGTCCAGGTCTTCGAGGCGGTGACCGCCGCCGGAGGCCTGTCCATCTCTTTTAACGGCAGCCGCTCTGCGGTCCGGGCCGCAGAGATCAGCGTCATCGCCGACAACGCCTGGCCCATCGCCCTGTTGGCCTCGATCTTTCTTCTCTGGGGCAAGGAAGGTGTGATGGAGCTGGCCGACAAAGGCTCGGAGGGGGCTTCCCGCTATCTGGTGCTCCCGGATGCGGTGATCGACACCCTGATGCGGGGTTTAAAGGGGCGGAACTTCAACCTCCGCTCCGCCCTTTCCCAGGATCAGGAAAGCACCGTTCTGGAGTCAATGGCCATGCGCGCCAAACTCCTGGGCCCGGAGATGGCCTCTTTGGCTTAAAAAAGTCCAGACTAGAGTTGGGTCATGAGACAAACTGATCCCCATATCCTGGTTTTTGCTTCCGGGACCAAAACCGGTGGCGGGTCCGGATTTGCGACGCTGGTCAAAGCTTCAAGGGCCAGGCCCCCCATCTTGGAGGCCCGGATTTGCGGGGTGGTCACTAATCATCCCGCAGGCGGCGTCCGGCAGAAGGCGAAGGCCCTGGGGATACCTTGCGAATACTGGGCCGGCCCTTATCTGGCCGGGGGCTACCGGAATTTGGTGAAAAAATTCCAGGCGGATTACGTCATGCTCTCCGGCTGGCTGAAACTGGTGTCCGGTCTTGACCCGGCCCGGACCATCAATATTCATCCCGGTCCTTTGCCCCGCTTTGGCGGGCCGAACCTTTACGGGCATTATGTGCACGAGGCGGTTATGGCCGCCTATCGCCGGGGAGAAATCACCCACAGCGCGGTCACCATGCATTTTGTGGATGAGGTCTACGACCGGGGCCCCGTATTTTTCGCGCTGCCCGTCGCCATAGAGCCGGACGATACCCCGGAGACCTTGGCGGCCAGGGTGAATCGCGCCGAACATGAATGGCAGCCCCGGGTTCTCAACTATGTAGTGCAAGGCCAGGTGCGCCTGGCCGGTAACGAAGTGGTCTATGAGACAGAGGAATTAAAACGCCTGTTAATGCCCCCGGCGGAGTAAACCCAGAACGTATGGCAATAGATTTCACTCCCGCTTCACCTCCCCCATAGAAGAGCAAGTTAACCGACCTCAGGTTTATCTGCGCTAAAAATAAGGATGATTTATCTGGAAGGAGTAATGACAGTTGCTGTGCTGGTTTTTGCAGAGAGCTGACTAATACTTTCTCAAGACTTTTCCGGCTTGGTTATTCCTGGCAAACGCCAAAATCTTGTAACAGCCGCCCCATCAGCTGTTCTTCCATCTCCAAAAATTCCACCCCAAAACCCGGGGGGTAGGTCTCCACCTGGCCCACATTGACCCAGGCGATCCGCCCCTGGCAATGAATGACCGCTTCATCCACCCCTGAGAAGATTTCCAACTCGATGGGACTGTTCAAGGGCAGCAGGTTATCGGTGATGATGAACATCCCCCCTCCGCAAATGTCTTGGGTCAGGCTGTCAAAGGCCAGTTGCCGGTTTTTGCAACTGACCCGCAGCTGGCGGGGGTAGCGGCAATGATGGCGGCGTTCGGGTACGGCCATGGTCACGCCTCTGATTCTAGCAACGGCAGGATAATCTTATAGTATTTGCCAAAAGTTCTTTCCTCTTATTTCCTCTCCCCCCGGCGGGGGGAGGGTCAGGGTGAGGGGGGGCGGAAAAAACTTTCGGCAACCGGTATAGTTACCCGGGCTCGGGCCGCAGTCTTGGCTCCCGCGGGAAAATGCCTAAACCCCTCTTCATTCTATAAATCGGGATAATGCTCCTATTTCTTTAATAAAATCGTCTTTGTGGCGAAATGTTGCCCCCTACCCCCTAGGCTGGAGATTTTCCACCCCCTGAGCCCGGGGTTGATAGGCGGCGATTCATGCCAGGGTGCCATCAAAAAAGCGACTTTTGGCTGTCATTCTGAACGAAGCGAAGCGCAGTGAAGAATCTCGTCTTTGGCAGCGCAGCCCTCCAGGCCATGCCAATGATTACACCCATCTTGAGAATCTCGGGCGCGAAAATGCGAGATCCTTCGCTGCGCTCAGGATGACAAAAGAGGCGCTTTCGAGGAGGCCCCGCTTGATATCACGGCTTATACCAAGTTCGGTTTCTGCTGCAACAAAAATAACTTATAATTTATCGATAATTTGATATCTTTCTACCGAAAACCGAAAACTGAAAACCGAAAACGGTATTAACCGCGGCCCGGGCACAGGCTGAAAAGCCTGTGCCACTCGCTGTGGAGAGTTTGGACAAATGGTGGGGATAATTAGGGGTGAGAACCATTCATTTGCCGGCGGTTTTGACTTGCTGCGCCGCGGCCTGGGATACATCCCTGATGATCCGGGCCGATAATTTTGCCATGGCCCGGCTCATGCCCTGGGCCAGCCCCTGGGGGGTTTTCTCCGGCAGTGGTTCGAGGATGCGGTAGTTTTTCTGGAAGACCACTCTTTCGGGTATTTCCTGACGGTTCAAGTCCAGTAGGGTGATGTTCACGGCCAGGGCCGCCTGCCACACTCCCGGGGAGTCCACCTCCACGAACTCCTCCACGCCCCCCTCCAGGAGGAACCGGCTTTTGCCGGTGCTGCCATAAGGGAGTACGGCCTTAAAGGTGCCGGAGTCTCTCAGATCCCGGATGAGATAATCCGTCACCAGGTAGCCGGGGTTGACCCGCCAGCTGTGGTAACTATAGGAGTCGCTATTATAGGGATTGGGTTGATAAATCATGGCCGGACTGTTGTAGACCTGGGAAACCGCAAAGAGCTCCACTTTGAGCACCTCTCCCACCTTGGGGGCGCCGGCCACCACCGGTGACGGGTATTCCAGGATATACTTGTGCACCAGAGTCGGGGGCTTGCCGCAACCGCCCAGAAAAAAGAGCAGGAAAAAAATCGCCAGGATTTTACCGCCAGGACCGGTCAACAACCGGCCTAAACCTCGCTTCCGGAAGGGCCGCGCATTTTTCATTTTTTCACCCGGAGAAGTCCAATTTTAATATGACGCTGATACAAGCCTGTTTTATTATCGTTTTCCGTTTTCCGTTTTCCGTTTTTGCTTTTAAGCCGGTGATTTTCTGCTTTCTAAAATTGCCTTAATTATCAATTAATCTTAATTAGCAAATCTTTTTACGGAAAACTGAAAACGAAAAACGGCCATTACTCATTCCACCGTTTCTTCGGGGGTTTGCCGAAAAGCAGGTCAGGGGGCCGATCGTAGATTCTCTCTAAGAATTTGTCCAGGGTGTCGGAAGCCTGCTGCAGTTTGGCCACGGTGTTCTTGGTCTCCCGGGCGATTTCCGGCAGTTTCATGGCCTGGAGCTCTTCCTGGACACTGACGACCGCGGTCCGCACACTGGTTAAGGTCTCCCGGGCATCAACCACGATTTTATCCAACTGCCCCTTGGACAGCGACTTGTCCACCCTCTGGGTAATTTTCTCCAGATTACCGGCGGTGGCTTTGAGTTTCGCCAGAATGGCTTTCATCTCTTTGCCCTTGAAAAAGTTTTCCACGGACTTGCCGGTTAAGATCAACTGGTCGGAGATCCCCTTGGTGTCGATCTCCTCCAGTTTGGCCATGACCTTGTCGATCTTGGTCAGGATTCTCTGAATCTCCGAGGGGCGGGAGGGGATGACGGGATATTCCGAGGGAAAGTCTATTTTGGGGGAGAGGTCCGGCTCTCCGGGTTTGCGGCGGTTCAGTTCGACGAACATGACCCCGGTGATCCCCGCCATTTTCAGTTGGGCCACGGTATTCAGGGTCAGGTTGCCCCGCAGGTTCACTTTCATGACCACGCCGATGAGTTTATTGTCCGGGGCTACCCTGATGGCTTCCACCCGGCCCACGTCCACTCCCAGATACTTGACGCTGGAGTCGTTTTGCAGGCCCTGGACCGACTCGTTAAAATAGGTGACGTAGGTCTGCCCCTTTTGAAAGTAGCCGGTGGCGCCCACGTAGATGATGGCGGCGACTCCCAGGAAGAAACCCAGGATCACGAAGAGCCCGAGCATAAAGTTCGAGGTTTTTTTAGCCATCTCCATTCCCTTTCGCTTGCCGCCCCAAACCCGGTCTTCTATTGAAAAAATCGGTCACCCGGGGGTCGGGCGAATGGTCCCTGAGCTCCCGGGGATCCCCCTCGGCGATCATGCCTTTGGCGCTTTTGTCCAGCATAATCACCCGGTGGGCGATGCTGAAAATCGACTCCAACTCATGGGTGACCACCACCATGGTGGTCCCCAGGCCGGCGTTGATGCTCTTGATCAAAATGTCCAGCTCCGCCGCGGAGATGGGGTCCAGGCCGGCGGAAGGCTCATCGAAGAAGAGCACGCTGGGGTCCAGGACCATGGCCCGGGCCAGCCCCGCCCTTTTCTTCATGCCCCCGGAAATCTCCTCGGGCAGATGATTACCATAACCCGCCAGGTTCACCAAGGCCAGCTTCATATTCACTATATCCTCGATTTCCTCAGGGGTCAGGTCGGTGTATTCTTGGAGGGGCAGGGCCAGGTTTTCCGTCAAAGTCATGGAGCCGAAGAGGGCCCCGGATTGAAACAGCACCCCGATCCCCATTTTCAACTGCCGCAATTCGTCGGCATCGTCCGTGCGCATGTCGATGCCGTTTAGAATCACCCTCCCGGCCGCGGGTTGATACAGCCCGATCAGGTGTTTTAACAAGGTGGACTTGCCGCAGCCGCTGCCCCCCAGGATCACCAGAATCTCCCCCCGGTGCACCTGGAAAGTGACATTCTGGAAAATAGTATTATCCCCAAACCGGGCCGTGAGGTTATCCACTTCAATGATGGGGGATTGGGGAGAACTTGCCACTGCCTACGGTCTCCAAACTTCATCAATTTCTTGCATCTGGTCGATGGTGAAGCGCAGAACCTTGACCACATTGATGAGGTTTTCTTTTTCATCAAGGGAAAGTTCCCGGCCCTTACGGGATTTCAGATACTTGTCCAACACCTGGTAGCCGCCGATGTGAAAATCCCAGACATCTTCAGATACGGGAGAGAAATACTGTTCGGCGTTGACATAAAGCCTTTGTTGGGGGGCGGCATAAACCGGTTTTCCCACCTTATCGCTGCCCTTGCTTACTTCCACTTTCAGGGTTTCCGGAATATCTTTCAACAAATGCGCCTGCACCAGTCGCCAGCCCAGAGCGGCGAGTTTTTCGAATGTCGGACGACCATCCACGAATGAAATACGCGGAAAGTCAATTTTCAGAAATTCGGCATATTTTTGGCGATAAGTTGGGCTGTGCAGCACGGCATAAATATAGCCTAAAATCTCTTCTGGCTCGTAATGATGGCCGTATTTCTGGTCGATGAAGGCGCGAAACTTCGGAGCCAAGTTTTCGCGGTGCTCGTTGTATTGGGCTTGGGGTTCCTTGACGAAAAGGTGGTTATTTTGTTTATTGTTCTGTTTATTGTTTCTAGAGTTGTTGTAGAGGTATAAGGGAAAGAGATAGGCCCCTCCTTTATTGCTGAGAGTGGTCCTAAAATCAGTCAAATAATTGGTAATCACTATATGATTAAAAATACCTTCAGCAACCTGTCTAACTGTTACAAGGCCAATATTTTCTTTTTCTACTAACATATTGTTCATCACTTCAGCACGAGGCATACAATGAAATCCTCGAGATTTGCCCGTGTAATATGTATATCGAGAATCAAATGGCCGGTATGTTAACGGAACAATCTTATCTTCCTTCAAGCCACTAATTTTCAAATCTTCTTGCGCAAGATGAACTTTCCAGTCTCTGGTGTCTTTGCCCAGATTATATTTTCGATGCGCTTCCTCTACAGTCAGAGCAGAAAAGTCATGAATAACCTTCCGCACCTCCTCTTGGGTAAAATGAATGGTCAAATGGTCACGCGCTGTAACAATGCCCACCGAACTTACCGGAAAAATATCCGGTATCTTCCACCCCCGCTCATATTCTTCCCGCAAAGACTCGTCCTGATGAATAAACAGGTAAAAAGGTCTTTGGGGATGCACTTCAACCCAGGAAGCCCGGTCAAAATCCATCTCCAGACAGGCGCGATATTTAGCCTGGCGTTTGCCCCAGAGATCGGCATGGAAAACCTGCTGCGCCAACCCCGGTTTCCGCACCATGATGGAAATACATACCCCTTGCTCAATATCGAAGACGTTTTCGTCCTTGCCGCCGTCCGGGGCTTTTTCTTTTTTCTTGGCGTTCCCGTGCAGATCAAGAAGATAAATCTGGTT
>ENA-OSEO01003333-OSEO01003333.1-sediment-metagenome-genome-assembly--contig:-NODE-3333-length-19372-cov-3.441513_pt1 | contig 19372 bp, 16 predicted proteins | sample MGYA00237883_ERZ534232 | MGnify/ENA metagenome assembly ERZ534232
CGGACGTTGAAGCTGGTGTTGACGATCACCCCGTAGCCGGTCTGCTTTTTAAACTCCTCAATCAACTGCCAATACCGGGGATTCGTCTCTTTATGCACGCTTTGGATGCGGGCGGAGTAATCCACGTGGGTGATGGCCGGAATATCGGACCGGAGAAAGTAGAGGCGGTCAAAAAGGGGCAGGTCGTCATATCCCGGGGGCAGGGGATTCTGCCTTTTAGCCTGGACCGGGGCCACCAGCAGCATGTAAGGGGATTCTCTATCAAGCTCAAAATATTCCCCCATGTCTTCTATGAGCACCGAGGGGGCAAAGGGGCGGAAACCTTCCCGGTATTTGATTTTTAAATTTAACTTTTTTTGCATCTCCGCCTGGCGGGCGTCTCCCAGGATACTGCGGTTGCCCAGGGCCCGGGGCCCGTATTCCATGCGGCCCTGAAACCACCCCACCACTTGCTCGTGGGCCAGGAGGGCCGCCACTTCTTTAATCAGCTCCCCATAATCCGGGTAATAGCGGTGAGGGGCCTGATAACGCCGGGCCACCCGCAGGATCTCCCCGGCCCCGAATTCCGGCCCCAGATAGGCGCCTTGCATCTGGTCGTGTCCCGGATTGCTCACCAGGCGCTCCTGGTTCTGCCAGATGTGCCGGGCGGCCAGGGCCGCGCCCAAGGCGCCGCCGGCGTCGCCCGCGGCCGGCTGGATCCAGATATCTTTGAAGGTTCCCCGGCGCAGGAGCTTGCCGTTGGCCACGCAGTTCAAGGCGACGCCGCCGGCCATTACCAGGTAATCGGCGCCGGTAAGCTTTTTGGCGGTATCGGCCAGGCGCAGCACGATTTCCTCGGTTACCTGCTGGATGGCCAGGGCCATATCCATATATTCCTGGGTAATCAAAGTCTCTTTCCGCCGGGGGGGGACGCCGAACAACTCGGTCCACCGGTCCTCACAGCACATGGTGAGGCCGGTGGCGTAGTTGAAATAGTCCATGTTCAGGAGGATGGAGCCGTCTTCCCGAAGGTCCACCAAGTCATCGAGGATGATCTGCCGCCATTTTTTCACCCGCGCCGCTTCCGGATTGCCGTAGGGGGCCAGGCCCATGAGCTTGTATTCACCGCTATTGACCTTGAAGCCGGTGTAATAGGTGAAGGCGGAATAAAGCAGGCCCAGGGAATGGGGAAAGTGCAGTTCCCTAAGGATACTGAGTTCTTTACCCCGGCCGAAACCGATGGTGGAGGTGGCCCATTCCCCCACGCCGTCCACGGTAAGGATGGCCGCTTCCTGAAAGGGGGAAGGGTAAAAGGCGCTGGCCGCGTGGGACAGGTGGTGCTCGGGGAAGAGCAGCGGCGGGTCCCCCGGTCCCAACTTGGCCAGTTCATCCTTGAGGAGTTTGCGCATCAGCAGCTTTTCCTTGATCCACACCGGAATGGCCATCAAGAAGCTGCGCAAACCCCGGGGCGCGAAACCGTGGTAGGTCTCCAGCAGGCGCTCGAACTTGAGGATGGGCTTGTCGTAGAAGGCCACGGTGCTCAAGTCCTCTATCCTTAAGCCCGACTCCTCCATGACATAAGCCACGGCGTGGGCCGGAAAGCCGGGGTCGTGTTTTTTCCGGGTGAAGCGTTCCTCCTGGGCTGCGGCAATGATTTTGCCGTCCGCCAGGAGGACCGCGGCGCTGTCGTGATAAAACGCGGAAATACCTAAGATGGCGTCAGGCAACTCGGTCCATCCTAAAAGAGGGTATAGATGAAGGGAGCAATAGCCGAGCCGCTGGCGAAGATAATCAACGAACCGAACAGCAGCAGGGTGAGAATGATGGGCAACAGCCAGTATTTTTTCCTGACCTTCAAAAATCCCCACAAGTCACGCATAATACCCATGCTTAATTCCTCAAGCAGCTAAATATGTTTATGATAATCCTAATAAGGATTTTGCAAGTCCTCGGGGCTAATCACCCCTTCCCGGGACACGAACACCGAGCTTTGATCCTTCTTCCACTGCCGCAACTGCAGGGAATCTTTCCCGAGCCCGCGCCGGATCAGGCCGATGGGAGTAACCACCACAAAAAAGATAATGCTCAGGACCACCTTGGAAACCACATTGCCCATGACATGGGAGAGCCCGAACCAGAGCACGGCCAAAGGCCTGAAGGCCTGGGGCACAATCATGGTCACCAGCAAGACGATGATGGCCAGAGGCAGAAAGCGGGGATGATGACCCCAATAAGCGATGAGCAGGCAGATGAGGACCATGGCCATGCCGGTGTCCCGGGCCTGTTCCCGGGTAGAACTCAGCAGCCAGCCCCGGATGCCCTTCCCTTTCGTCTTTCCCTTCTCCATGGTGCCTCACGCCGCGCTATTTTGCTCACCAAAAACCACTCGTTAGATTATCATTTTTTGGGAATTTGGGGCAAGTCCTCCAGGGCTTTTTTAAGCATTTCCTCCGGATAGTCAAAGTCTTCCAGTTCATTTTCCAGGTAGGCGTCATAGGCCGCCAGATCGAAGTGGCCGTGGCTGGAGAAATTAAAGGCGATCACCTCGGCCTCCCCCGTCTCCCGGCAGCGTACGGCTTCATCCACCGCGGCCTTCACCGCGTGGGCCGTTTCCGGCGCAGGGATGATGCCCTCGGTTTGTGCGAAGAGGCGGGCCGCATCGAAGACCGGGTTCTGATGATAGGCCCGGGCCTCGATTACCCCTTCATGGACCAGCAGGCACAAAAGCGGCGCATCGCCATGGTAACGCAGGCCCCCGGCGTGGATGCCGGGGGGCACAAAGGAGTGCCCCAGGGTGTGCATCATGATCATGGGGGTCAGGCCCACGGTATCCCCGAAGTCATAGGCATAGGCCCCTTTGGTGAGCGTGGGGCAGGCGGTGGGCTCCACCGCGATGATCTTCAGGTCCCGGCCTTTGAGTTTTTCCGGGACAAAAGGAAAACAAAAACCTGCAAAATTGCTGCCGCCCCCCACACAGCCGATGAGGACGTCCGGCTTTTCCCCGGCCAGGTCCAATTGTTTTTTGGTCTCCAGGCCGACGATGGTCTGGTGCAGCATCACGTGATTAAGGACGCTGCCCAGGGAGTAGTTGGTTTCCGGGTGGGTGGCCGCGTCTTCCACCGCCTCGGAGATGGCCATCCCCAGGCTGCCGGAGGTGTCCGGGTCTCTAGCCAGAATCTGGCGGCCGGCCTCGGTGCGGCCGGTGGGGGAAGGATAGACGTCCGCCCCCCAGATGTGCATCAGGGAGCGGCGATAGGGCTTCTGAAAGTAGCTCACCTTTACCATGTAAACGGTGCATTCCAGGCCGAAGAAGTTGCAGGCCAGAGCCAGGGCGCACCCCCATTGTCCGGCCCCGGTCTCGGTGGCCAGGCGCTTGATCCCCGCCACCTTGTTGTAATAAGCCTGGGCCACGGCGGTGTTGGGCTTGTGGCTGCCCGCGGGACTGACGGACTCGTTTTTATAGTAGATCCGGGCCGGGGTCTTGAGGGCCGCTTCCAGGCGCCGAGCCCGGTGCAGGGGGGAAGGCCGCCACAGTTGGTAGATCCGCCGCACCTCATCCGGGATGGGGATATAGCGCTCCTGGCTCACCTCCTGCTGGATCAGTTCCATAGGGAAAATGGGGGCCAGGTCTTGGGGAACCACCGGCTCACCCGTGGCCGGATGGAGGTAGGGCGGCAGGGGCCGGGGCAGGTCCGGCTGGATGTTGTACCACTCCTGGGGCATTTCGGCTTCGCTCAAGATAATCCTGTAATTATCCATCAAGTTCCACTCCCGTTAGGCAAATGAGAAGTCATATATCGGGGGGGGCCGGGCCTGTCAAGGAAAAATCCCATATAACAAATTATTTAATTATTAATTAAATATTTATAAAATTATTTATCCTATTTTCCCCCGGATTTTTAAGTTCCCCCTCCTCCTTGCCGATGAAAAGATTGACCTCTCCTTTTCTTAAGGTGATAGGTCTGGCTTGAGCCCGGGCAGAGCGCCGGCCTGATTACCCGGGGCTGAGCTCTGCCATGCGTGTTATTAATAAAAATAACAGGATGTTATAGCATTTTTAAGAGGTAGCCGACCGGTGATGGACCCCTGGGGCTACCCGAGCCAGGCGCCATGAACCGTCCGAAAGCGAAAAAAGATACCGATTCTCCGGAGACCAGGCGCAAAATCGCGCCTGAAAATGTTTCCGCGGGTATACGTCCGGACGAACTCGGCCAGATTTTAAATCTTAAGAGGAATCTGGACTATAGTGACGTGTTATCCAAATATGCCGGCCGTTATTTGCAAATCGGTTGGGATCTGGTGGCGGTGAATCCCAAAGGCGCGGTGGATCTGGATCTGGATTTCCGCCAGCCCCAGGGCCTCTGGACCCAAAGGCTCTCCGATTTAGGTATGGAAGGGGTACTGGTCAATCTGGGGGTGCGCACCGGCGCCCCCTCCAACCTTCTGGTATTGGAAGTCCGGACCGACGAAGGGGAACTGCCCTTCGGGGGCGGGGATGATTGGCGCTCCGGATGCGTGGCCGAAGTGGGCGGAGGTTGGGAGCAGCATTATTACGTCCTACCCCAGGGCTGGGCCGCGCCGGCCTCTTGTTTTCTCGATACCCACCGGCTCATGGTCTTCGGCACCGGGGGCCTGGTCCTGGCGCCGCCGTCTTTGGAGCCCAGGGTCCAGGAGAATTTGCGCTGGCTCCGCCCCCCCTGGGAAAGCCCCCCTTGCCGCCCCAGCCCCCGGCTCTGGCAGTTTCTGGAGGAGCAGATCCCCAACTTTGTCGCGCCGTCCAGACCGGAGAACCCGACCCCTCCGGCTTGGGAAGAAATATACGAGACCATCTCCGCCTATCCCGTTCTCCTCCAGACCCTTATGGCTCCTGCCGCCGATGCCACGGAATATTATCTACAAGTGCTGCACACCGCCTTACAGGCCGGCCTGACTGATCCCCACATCCTCTTGGGACTCCTGTGGCACGCTCCCTTGGGCGACGCCCGCAACCGTCCCCGGGGTCTCCAGGAACTGGAGAACCTGATTGCCGGCACCCAAAAAGATCAAACCCAGGTCACCCTGGAGCGGGTGACTAATCTGATCCAGGAACTGCAGAGCGCGTTTGCGGCCCTGGGAGCCGGAGGCCAGACCCCCGCGGCGGCCCCGCCGGTACCTCCGTCAAACCCCAGGCAGGCGCCGCCCGCGCCGGTCTCTTTTACCTACACCCCTCCCCAGCCCCCGACTGAAACCTGGCAAGGCCCCCCGGGGAAATTTACCTTACCCGTCCAGGAGCCGACCCCCTCCGTCCCCGAGGTCTATGAGCATCCTACCATGCGGGTGCTCTGGAGGCCTCGGGAAAGTATCTCGGTGGAGCGGGACCGCTATGAAGCCATGCTCTACGAATTGGGGAAGTTAGGGGCCTGGTACGAAATACAAAAAGATTGCTCCCGGGAAAATAAAGTCCTCAGGGATAAAATCGGCACCCAACAGCAGAAAGAAATTTCCCGTTTGCGCCGCCTGTGCACGCAGAACCAAAATCAGAAAAAAGATAAAGGCTGGTGGAGATAATCATGGATGAATTGTACCCTTCCAGCGCCAACCCGGCTGCCGCAACGGGCCGGGCCGATCCCCCTGACTTTGAGGTCCTCACTTCTCCGGGAGGAGGCCCTCCTTTCCATCTGCCGGTGAACGTCAAAAGCCTGTCTGCCGCCGGCGTCATTCTGGAGGTGCATTACCCTCCCGATGGTCTAGATCTCCGGGAACTTCAGGGGCGCGGGGGGATCATTAACCTGCCGGCGAACGCCAAAGGCAAGGCGATGACCATCCAGGGCAAGGTCCAATGGACCCGGCCCAAGGCCGGCGACAACCCTAAATTTCTGCTGGGCTTGGAACTGGATGATCCCTCCCTGGAAGTGCGGCAGGCCCTGGAAGAGCATCTGCACATCGCCACCAAGGATATCAAAGAACTATGGGATCATTGGGACCGGCTCCAAGAAAACCCCCGGCCCAAAGCCTCATCCTCCCAGGCCATCTATGTGGTGAGCCTGGCAGTAGTAATCGGGGGGGTGACGATGCAGATATGGGGTCCGGATAATCTGAAAAGCTTCGGTTTTATCCTGGTTCTGTACGGCTGTGCAGCCCTGGCGGTGAAGAGCATCTGGAGCCTCTGGCGTCAAAGGGGGGTTGCCAAGAGCCAGTCACCGGTGGCCACTGAGAGATAATCACAGGCAGAGGAGCTCAGGGAAGAGAAATAATGATACAGACAACGAACGGCAAAAAATTGTGGGCCATCGGCGGCGGCAAGGGCGGTATCGGCAAAAGCATCTTCACCCTGGGACTCGGCATCTCCCTGGCCCGTTTAGGCAAGAAAGTGATCCTCATGGACGCGGACCTGGGGGGCGCCAACCTCCATACCCTGATGGGCGTCCGCTACCCCACCCATACCCTGGAGGATTTTCTCCTCAAAAGGGTGGAAAATTTAGAAGACACGGTCCTGGACACCCAAATCGAGGGTATCGGCCTGATCTGCGGGGCCGACGACATCCTGGGCGCAGCCAATCCCACCTTTTCCCAAAAGATCCGGGTCCTCAACCAGATAGAAAGCCTCCCGGCAGATTTTGTGCTCCTGGATTTGGGCGCCGGCACTTCATACAACACCTTGGATTTCTTTAATTATTCCGCCGGGAAGATCGCCTTGTTCACCAGCCAGGCCACTTCTCTGCAAAACGTCTACGGTTTCCTGAAAAACGCCCTCTTCCGCAAGATTTCCCGGGAATTCTCCAAGGAAGAATACCTGATCTGGCTCCTGCACCAATCCGGCAGCAAGAACCCGGAAGTCACCGTGGAATCCATCAGCGACCTGCTGGCCCTGGTGGAGAAAAAAAACGAGGAAAGACACGAAGAGTTGCGCCAGTTGCTCCGGGATTTCCAAGTCTTGCTGGTGGTGAACATGGTCAAGACCGACCGGGATTTCCAGGCGGCCCAGATTATCCAGAACGTCTGCCACCGGTTTCTGGAACTATCGCCCCAGATCCTGGGTTACCTCCATTATGACCAGGCCATCGAACAGGCGGTCAACCAGATGGTGCCCTTCCCCCTGAACGCGGACAAGAGCCGGGCCGCGGGGGAATTAAAAGACATAGCCCAGGTCATCATCGAGAAGTATGCTCCTGCTCAGTCCCTCCAGGAGGCAGTGGACCAGGATCAAGGAGCAGCCGCGTCCGGTTCCTGGTCGAGCTTCTGGCGCCGGGCCCCGGCTTAAAATCGCAACCGGCTGTCGTCTTTAAAAGCCCCGAGTCTGCGGACTTGGGGCTTTTTTTTCGCGGGGAAGATATTCAGGTGATGTATGACTAGGAAGCAGGATTGGGGGTGGTCTGGCAGTCTCCGGGGAGGGAAACCGTGAAGGTGCTGCCCCGGCCCGGGAGGCTCTCCACCTCGATCTTCCCCCCATGAGCGGCGGCGATGGATTGGGCGATGCTCAGTCCCAGACCGGCCCCGCCGCCGCTTTGGGACCTGGCGGCCTCCGCCCGGTAAAACCGGTGGAAAATCTGGGCCTGCTCCTCTTCAGTCAGGCCCAGCCCCGTGTCCGTGATGGCCACCTGGGCCTCTTGGCCGAGACAACGCAGGGATAAAGTGACACTTCCTCCCGCCGGGGTGTACTTGATGGCGTTGTCGATGAGGTTCAGCAGCAGCCTCTGGAAGTGCTCCCGGTCTCCCTGGATGACAGAAGGTTCCATCACCCCATAATTAAGGCTCACCTCCCGATTCTCCGCCACCAGGCGCAGCTGTTCCCCCACTTCCTGCAAGAGTTCCGGCAAATCCAGGGGCCTGAGGTCCAGCCGCAGAACCCCCCGGTCCGCCCGGGCCAGCAACAACAGACCCGCCACCAGGGAACTGATTCTCTCGATTTCTTCCAGACTGCTGTTCAGCACCTGTTGGTACTCTACCGGAGTGCGGGGGGAGCGCAGGGCCACTTCGATTTCGCCCTTCAAGATGGTAAGGGGCGTTTGCAGTTCGTGGGCCGCGTCGGCGCTGAACTGGCGAATCTGGCCCAGGAAGTCATCCAGCCTTCCTAGCATCTCGTTCAGCGTTTTGGCCAACCGGTCCAGTTCATCGTCGGTCCCCGTCTCCTGGAGACGCTCCGTCAGGTCTTCCCCACTGATGCGGCGAGCCGCCCGGGTCATTTGATCTACGGGTTTTAGGGCCCGCCGGGCCAAAACCCAGCCCCCGGCTGTAGCCAGGAGCAGGCCCAGAGGCAGCACCCCAGCCATAATCAAGAGAAAGCGGCGCCGGGTTTCGATGACATTTTCCAGGGAGATCCCCACCTGCACCAGATTGACCACGCGTCCGGCTTTGATGACCGGCATGGTCAAGACCCGGAAAGGATAAGGGCCGGACCTCTCCAGGGTCTCGAAGGTGGATAACCCCCGCAAAGCATTCTTAAAGGCTTGGGGGCTTAAGGGCAGCTTACCGGCCCGGGAACCGGGCTGGGGCAGGTTACGTCGGCCCCGGGTATCAAACATCTCGAAGGAACGGTTCAGGGGCGAGAAGCCGAAAAAGTGGCGGAAGAGCTCATCCACGTCCGGGGGAAGGAAAGCGCCATTTGCGGCCCCGGCCTGCTCCGCCGACATTTTGGCCACCCCCTGCAAAGAGGCGTCCAGGTCATGGGAGAGGCTGTAGGCCAAGAGGCCATAGGCGGTGCCTCCCAAAACCAGGAGAGTGACACTGAGAATGGCGGCGTACCAGAAAGTGAGCCGCGCGCCGATGGACTTAAGAATCATGGTTCAGTCCACCTGCAGCACGTAACCGGCGCCCCGCACCGTCCGCAGCAATTTCGGCGAACGTCCGGCGTCGATCTTTTTGCGCAGGTAGTTGACGTAGACGTCGATGATATTACTCATGGGGTCGAAATCATAATCCCAGACATGCTCGGCGATCATGGTTCTGGTGAGCACCCGCCCGGGGTTGCGCATGAAGTAGTCCAGGAGGGCGAACTCCTTGGTGGAGAGATCCAGCCTGTCGTTGCCCCGGGAGACTAGCCGCCGGGCCGGATCCAGGGTGAGGTCCGCCACCTGGAGCAGCGGCGGCGATACGTCAGCGCGCCGCCGGAGCAAGGCCCTGATCCGGGCCAGGAGTTCTTGAAAGGAAAAGGGCTTGGTAAGGTAGTCATCCGCGCCGGTATCGAGACCCAGAACCTTATCTTCGATGGCGGCCCTGACGGTGAGGAGCAGCACGGGGGTTTTGCCTTTCTGGCGGCGGAACTCCTTCAGAAGGCTCAAGCCGTCCATTTTCGGGAGATTGATATCCAGGATAATCAGGTCGTGGACCCCATCCAGGGCCAGCATCAGGCCTTCCTGGCCGTCATGGGCCACATCCAGGGCATAGCCCTCTTCCTCCAGACCCTTCTTAATAAATCCGGCCAGCTTTTTCTCGTCTTCCACTACGAGAATACGCATTAAACTGGTTCCCTGCTATTCATGGAGCAATACAATTCAACTGGAGCAGTCATCTTTATATCACGCAAAGTCGCAAAGTCGCAAAGTCGCCAAGGATTAATGCTAGGGGAAACTCTTGCGGCTTTGCGTCTTGGCGTCTTTGCGTGAGGTATATTATTGCTCCAGTTCCACTTTCAGGGATAAAAATTCCATCATATCTTTTAAGGATAGGATTCCCACTAAGCGATGGCCCTCCACCACCAGAAGACGGCTATTACCGGTTTTATTCATCAGGGCCAGGGCCTGGACGGCATCGGTATCGGGAGAGATGGTATTGTCCAAAGAACATTGATCGGCTAGCTTGCCGATGGTTTCCTGGCTCCACTGCTCCCGGGGCACCTCCTTAATCTGGCGGGTGGTGATACAACCCACGAGATCGCCATTATCCAGGACGGGAAACATTTTATAATGATATTTATAGACGTACTCCTTCACCAACTGCTCCACGGTAATGGAGCCAGGAACGCTTACGGGGTGGGGGTTCATGAAGTTCCGCACCGGTTCCCCGGTCAGGGCGTTGCGCACCAGCAACTGCTGGTACGAGGTCTGGGCCGCGCCCCTGATGAACATGCCGATCAAAAACCACCACAAACCGGCAATGAAATTGCCGCCGATGAACTGAAAGATACCTAAGGCTATCAGGCCGAAACCGAAGGCGGAGCCCACCGCCGCGGAGACCCGGGTGGCCCGGCGGAGATCATTCCAGACTCCCCAGAGGATGGACCTGAGGACCCGGCCGCCGTCCAGGGGGAAGGCCGGGACCAGGTTAAAGACGGCCAGCACGACGTTGATGTAGGCCAGGTACCGGAGGACGCCATTGACCGGCAGAGACCACCCGGCTGCCTTGCCCTGGAGATAGATGCCGTAAAAGACGGCGGCCAGGATCAGGCTGGATATGGGACCGGCAATAGCCATGGAGAATTCGACCTTGGCGCTGGGCGGTTCGTCACCCATCTCGGCCACGCCCCCGAAAATGAAGAGGGTGATACCTTTCATGGGCAAGCCCATACGGCGGGCGACGAGGGAATGGCAGAACTCATGGAAAATCACCGAGAGAAAAAGGCCCACGGCCCCGATCACGCCCATCACCCAATAGGCCTTGGGGGTAAGATGCGGGTAGAAATAGGGAAAGAAGCCGGCGGCCAGGGACCAGGACACCAGGACGGCGATGATTATCCAACTCGCATCAATTTTTACTTCAAACCCGAAGAGACTGAACAATTTCATACTGCGGCCAAACATCTTTCACCTCCAAGATTTCCTAGGGAATTCCTAGCGTATCGTCTTTAGCTTGGTTGAATCTTAAATCCTTCCGGATACGGGGCAGCCCCGGCAAAATTCTCTGCCGTTATCCTGAGGGCCGCGCAGGCTATGCTCGGTCGCTTGACACCCTCAGGCTGACAATTGCCGCGCCGGGTTCTTTTTACCAAAACCTCCCACACTAGAGAATAATTTCCGGGGGGATCATCCAGTCCACCGCCCATTGGTCCCCTTGCATGCGCCGCAGGCGGAGGGCGCCGCCCATCTGGAAATTAATTACCTGCTTCTCTTGATCCCCGCTCAGGAGCAGAGCGGCTAACTTACCCAGATGGGGGAGATGCCCCACCAGGAGGATATCTTCATCCATGTGGGCGAGCCGGTCCGCCCAGATCTCCGGGTCATCCAGGGGGGCCAGCCCCGGGGCCTCGGAGATTCCCACGGGCGGCTGTAAATGATTTGCCAGTACCTTGGCAGTGCTTGCAGCTCTGGTCTTGCCGCTATGAAATATCTGCCTCACTTGGATATTAAGCCTTTTCAAATGGTGGGCTACCTCTTCAATATCCTCCCGGCCTTTTTCGGACAGATCCCTGGCCGGGTCTTCTTCTTTGCTGTGGGCCTCAGCATGCTGGACCAGGTACAGGAACATGAAAAACCTCCTCAGGAGAAAATAGCTACCTAAGGTTAGAACAGACGGACCACATATGCAAGATTCAGTAATGTTTAATTATTTTTCGGTTTAGGCAAGTCGTCTTGCCGTTTTTACTTAGATGCGATTTTAGGTTCTGCCTCCTGGGAAGATGCCGGAATCAGGGCTTCCAGGGTCCAGCGGTATTCCCGTTCCAGGAAGTCCACGGGATTAAGCTTGAGGTCTCCGGGAAGCTGGTCCCAGGTATAGGTTTCGATTTCCAGGTGCCGGGCAAAATGGTGTTGCGCCAAAAGCCGCAGCACGGCCCGGGTTTGGGCCTGAGTGGAGGCCAGGCGCCCATAGTGCTCAATAAAGAGCGGCACGTGGTAATGAATCCGCCACTGCCCCTCCGGAGCGGTTGCCAGCTGCGCCAGGGCCTGGGAGAGGTCCCCATAACGGCTCAAACCGCCATCGCTTTTCCGGCCCCGCACCTGATGCAGATAGGGAGAGCGGCTGAAGCGCGCCAGTTCCCGGCCCAGCTCCGCCCGGCGGATCTGCTCCCGGGGCAGCGCCGCTTGCCAGCCGGAGGTGACCTGCACCTTGCCTACCCGGATGCCGGTGGCCGCCAGTCTTTTTAAAGCCGCCCCCGGGTCCTCATAGGCCACGGCCAGGTGGCAGGTGTCCAGGCACACCTGGATATGGGACAAGAGCGCCTCCCGGGCTGCGTCCGGGGATAGGCCGGTCTTCTCCGCCAGCCACCTGCCGCCCGAGGGTAAAAGCCATTGCTCAAAAAATTCCGCCAGTTCGGCGCAAGTCTCCACCAGGCCGTCAGGTTCGGGTTCCAGGTCCAGGTGGATGAACAGACCGGAGCGGGACTTAACCTCCAGAAGCCGGTGGGCGATGACCGCCAGATTGCGGCTGATGCGGCCCAGGGCCGCAGCCGGTGCGGTGATCCAGGGCTTGTAGGACAAGGGCGCGGTGGAGATACTTCCTTCCAGGCCGGGAGGCAGGATTTTTTGCAGGACCTGGATGAGACGCAAAGTATAATCGACCCGCGCCTGCTCCCGCCAGTCCGGGGCAAAGACCTCGGCCTTCACCCGGGGGCCGTGAAAAGCGCCGTAAGGAAAGCCATTCAAGGTAAACACATAGATATCGTGGGCCGCGCAAAAATCCTGGAAGGCCGGGAGACGGTCTCCAGCCAAAATTTCCTCGCATTCGGCCGCGGAAAGCCGCAGGCCCAACCCGAAAGGGGCCTGGGGGGAAAGGCGGGCCTTCAGCCGGGGGAGATAGGCCTCGAGTTGCGGCCGGACCTGATCCCAGCCATGGCCGGGATGGACCTTGCTGCAATAAGTGAGATGCGCCTGGGCCGGGGAGGCGAGCTGCATGTTGGTGACCTTATCTGCTTAAATCGGCGAAAAGGGGCGGCTAAGCCGGGCCCGCGGCCAGAGTGGCCGTGGCCGGTGGTCTGATCTCCCCGGCCGCCCGGCGTCCCAAGAGAGCCAGGGCCCGGGCCACGACTTCCCCCTTTATCTCGTGCACTTCCAGGGGCTGGCCGATGCCGCTCAATAACATAATGGTCAGGCGCCCGCCCAGGTGTTCCCGGAATTCCCGGAGCCCTTGGAGGACGGCCCGGACATCCGCCAGGGGCGGGGCCCACCGGGGGAGCCCCAACTTAGCCAGGACCGCCAGGATGCGCCGCCAGGGGGCTTCAGGCAGCAACCCGGCCAGATGGGAATAGGTGGCGTCCAGGGCCATGCCGAGGGCCACCGCTTCCCCGTGGCGTAGTTCAAAGGAGCTGAGCTGCTCCAGCTTGTGGGCGGCCCAATGGCCGAAATCCAGGGGGCGGGAGGACCCGAATTCGAAGGGATCGCCGCCGTGGGCGATATGATCCAGATGGAGGGCGGCGCTGCGCCGGATAACCCGCTGCATCACTTCCAGATCCCGGTTCTTCAAGGCCGCAGCCGACTTTTCCAGAAAGGCGAAGAAGGCCGCATCCTTGATGAGGGCCACCTTCAGGGCCTCGGCCACGCCGCTCAGCCAATCCCGCCGGGACAGAGTGGTGAGGAAGGAGCTATCATTGAGGACCGCGCAAGGAGGTGCGAAGGTCCCCAGAAAATTCTTCTTGCCAAAGGCATTGATGCTGTTTTTCACACCGATGGAGGCATCGGCCTGGGCCATCACCGTGGTAGGTACGCGTAGGAGGCGTACCCCCCGATGGGCGATGGCCGCGGCATAACCGGCCATATCAATGAGGGCGCCGCCTCCCACCGCCACCACATAGGAATGGCGGCACAAGCCGGCCTGATGAATGGCCCGGAGGACCTGGGACAGCGGAGCGGCCTCATTCTTCACTCTTTCCCCCCCCGGGACCAGCAACGGGGCCGCGGCGAGTTGCAGGTGACCGGGATATCGCCCCAGGTAATCATTAATGTGCGCCAGGAGATGGGGGTGGTGCCGATAAAGACCGCGATCCACCACAAACAGGAGTTTGCGGGGGAAATCCCCTCCAGCCTGGGTCACTATCTCCGCCAATAAAGGATTATGGGGTGTCAAGAGGTCTTTAGTGAAGTAAACCCCATAGCGAAAGTTAACCTGGATCTCCTGGTGGAGGACGGCTGGTGTGGTCATGGAAACCTCATGTGCTCCTTAATCCCGGTAAAGGCCGGAACAGGGGGTGAATAATTGACAAATTGAGGAAACTCAAAGAGCTAGTTCGAATAAGTACGCCGCTCTTTAAACATCCCGTACTGGACCGCAAAGCCGAAAGCGCCCAACACCACCATAATCACGAGGTTCGGCAAGTTGGCCCGCCCGCCTCCAAAAGCCAGGACCGGGAAGTGCCAGCCCAGGCCCAGGACCACCAGGGCCGCACCGTTAAAAGCGGTGGTCAGCATGACAAACAGGTCCCGGACCTGATAAAAGAGCAACCCCACAGCCACCCCCCCGCCGACCCCCAGCAGGATCAGGACCGTCTGGGAGAGATTCAGGGCAAGCCCTAAGGAAACCATAATGGTGAAGCCCAAGACCACCCCGACGATGATGACCCCAATGCTCCAGAGAGGATAGGCCAGCACTGCCATAATCACCGCGGCCGCCAGGGCGATCACCAGGGAGAACCCGGGGTGGCTGGCCGGTATCCAGGCATGGCCGAGCCCGTAGCCGTAAATCAAGCCGGCCAGGATCAAAAAAATGCGAAAGAGCGGGTAGCCGTAAAAACAACTGGCCAGGCCCACGAGGATGGCCCCGATTCCAAACCATGTATCCATAAGAGGCTTTCCTTTTCCGGCTTTGCTCCCCAGGGATCAAGCCCGGTTTAACTAATTAACCTGGAGAAGGGTTGGGCAAGTATTTATCCAATGTTAGTTATGAGTTTGACTAATGACAAGGTGTGAATTAGCCAAGACACCGGCGCCGGGTTTACAGTTCTGCTCCGGAAACAAAATGGCTGATATTTAACCGGGCAAAAGCGGTTACGGAAACAGCCCCGCCCGCGAGATTCCTGGCGAGGAACCCACCGGCGCATTAATGAAGAGTGGCTCTGCCTGCCGGTTTATGGGAAAGTGAAAATCAGGCCGGGAGTCATTTGACAAAGAGAAAAGACATGCTTATTTAAGGATTGAACTGCGGCCTATTTGGCGAAAATGATGTCCATCTAGCCTACCCGCTCCCGCTATTCCCCCCGCGACCCGGCGCTTCCTGGCCGCTACGCTTAGTGGAGCCAGAGCCAAATCATACCGGCCCGGGAAAGGGCTGGGAAGAGGCTGATACCTTCAATCGGTAAGTACAGATACCTCCCTCAAGGGGAGGGAGCTTTGCAGCCTGGGAAAAAGTGAGGCAGGTTGACATTAGGTTAAATAATAATGGGAGGCAAGACCATGCTTTTAAAGGAAATTAAAGTCAAAGCCCAGGGGCTGGGGGTAAAGAATTATTCCAGAATGAAAAAGGATGAACTGATCCGGGCCGTCCAGGAAAAAGAGGGCAATTCTCCCTGCTATCAGAACATTTACGACTGTTGGGAATTCGATTGTCTCTGGCGGCCGGACTGCCAGGGCTAAAGGCAAGGCTCCGGAGCCGGGAAAGGGCTTTGGAATAATTTCCGGCTGGCGTCGAGTAGTAAAACCGCGCGCCCGGTTAGCGGAGGTATGGCTAACCACAGCGGTTTTTTTCTTTGTAATTATTTTCCTGGAGCATGCATTTAGCATTTATCATTCTGTTACAGAAGATCGATCATTAAGGTTAATGGCTGCTCTGGGAGAAACACGGAGTAAATTTCCTCTAGACTTCTGAATGTCGTTAGATAAGTTTTTCAAGTATTTTTTCTTCTTGCATCAACAAATTCCGGTTATTAACATAGGAATTACGTGTATCCCCTTAGAGCGAACCTTCATACCTGGACCTTCTATCTAATCCGAGGCTGGAAAGCTTCCTGACCCCGCAACCTGCGGGCAGGAAGGGGACAGCCTCCACCTTTCGAGGGTCGCGCCGAGAATCATGATGGCGGCGATCTATCTGCCTTGAAAAGTTCAAGGTTCAATGCTGGCAATCAGGGATATCCCCATCGGGGACTTATGATAATTTAGTGGTGGGACCGCGGCCGCCAGGAAACGGCAGGCTCGGAGCGCCCTAGGGAGAAAGCAGGTATTCCGGCAGGGAAGAACCAGTGAGGAAAAGGAGAATATTTATGACACCTCCCGCCAAGCAAGCCACGGCAATTCCCTTTGACGAAACCATCAGCGCCTACGGCCAGGCCCGTTCGACTATCAAGGAGACCCCTCTAAGTCCCGAGGAACTGCGAAAAATCAACGCCTACTGGCGTGCCAGCCTTTACCTGTGCCTGGGCATGCTCTACCTCAGGGAAAACCCCCTGCTTAGGGAGCCGCTGACCCTGGAGCACACCAAGCCGCGCTTGCTGGGCCACTGGGGTTCAGACGCCGGCCAGTGCTTCACTTACATCCATTTCAACCGGCTGATCAACAAATACGACCTCAACGCCATCTATATTTCCGGCCCGGGTCACGGCGCGCCGGCCGTCTTGTCCCAGGCTTATCTGGAGGGGACGTATTCGGAAATCTACCCGGATAAGAGTGAAGATCTGGCCGGGATGCAGCGCTTCTTCAAACAGTTCTCCTTTCCCGGGGGCATCGGCAGCCACGCCACCCCGGAGACCCCCGGCAGTATCCACGAGGGCGGCGAGTTAGGCTATAGCATCTCCCACGCTTACGGCACGGTCTTCGATAATCCGGACCTGATCACCCTGGTGATGGTGGGCGACGGGGAGTCCGAAACCGGGCCTTTGGCCACCAGCTGGCACAGCAACAAATTCCTCAACCCCATCACCGATGGGGCGGTCTTGCCGGTCCTGCATCTCAACGGCTACAAGATCAACAACCCCACCCTCTTGGCCCGCATCAGCCACGAGGAGTTGGAGGCTCTCTTCATCGGTTACGGGTACACTCCTTACTTTGTGGAGGGCAGCGATCCGGAGAGCATGCATCAGGCCATGGCCGCCACCCTGGAACACTGCGTTCTGGAAATCCGCCAATACCAGGAGGAGGCCCGGCAGAGCGGCAAAGCCACCCGTCCCCGCTGGCCCATGATCGTGCTGCGCAGCCCCAAGGGCTGGACCGCGCCCCGGCAGGTGGACGGCCAATACCTGGAAGGTTTTTGGCGGGCGCACCAGATCCCCATCACCGACATCGCCACCAACCCGGCTCATCTGAAATTGCTGGAATCCTGGATGCGCGGCTACAAACCCGAGGAGCTTTTTAACGAGCAGGGGCGGCTGATCCCAGCATTAAAGGAACTGCCCCCCAAAGGAACCCGGCGCATGAGCGCCAACCCGGTGGCCAACGGCGGTCTGCTGCGCCGGCCTCTGGACCTGCCCGATTTCCGCAAGTCCGCGGTGGAGGTCAAAAAACCCGGCGCCACCCTGGCGGGAAACGTCCCCACCCTGGGCAACTTTCTCCGGGAAGTCATGCGCCAGAATATGGAAAACTTCCGGGTCTTCGGGCCGGACGAAACCCAGTCCAACAAGCTCGAAGCCCTCTACGAGGTCACGCAAAAAGTCTGGCTGGGAGACTACTTCCCCGAAGACGCGGACGGCGGCAACCTGGCCCTGCAGGGCCGGGTCATGGAAATGCTCAGCGAGCACACGGTGGAAGGGTGGCTGGAGGGTTACCTGCTGAGCGGCCGCCACGGTCTGATCAACAGCTACGAACCCTTCATTCATGTCATCGACTCCATGTTCAACCAGCACGCCAAGTGGCTGGAAAAGTGCAACGAACTGCCCTGGCGGGCCAAGGTGGCGTCCCTCAACCTGCTGATCACCGCCCTGGTCTGGCGGCAGGACCACAACGGGTTCACCCACCAGGACCCCGGTTTTCTCAACGTGGTGGTCAACAAGAGCCCCAGCGTGGTGCGCATCTACCTGCCTCCCGACGCCAACTGCCTGCTTTCCGTGGCCGATCACTGCCTGCGCAGCATCAACTACGTCAACGTCATCGTGGCGGACAAACAGGTACACCTGCAATACCTGGACATGGAAGCGGCCGCGGTGCACTGCACCAAAGGCGCCGGCATCTGGGACTGGGCCAGTAACGACCAGGGCGCCGAACCCGACGTGGTCATGGCCAGTTGCGGCGACGTGCCCACCATGGAGTCTTTGGCCGCCACCGCCCTGCTCCGCCAGCACCTGCCCGACATCAAGGTGCGCTTTGTGAACGTGGTGGACCTCTTCAAGCTGATCTCCCAGGTCGATCACCCCCATGGTTTGAGTGACCGGGAGTTCGGAGCCCTTTTCACTTCCAACAAACCGGTGGTCTTCAACTTCCACTCTTACCCCTGGCTGATCCACCAGTTAACTTACCGCCGGCCCGGCCAGCACAATATTCATGTGCGCGGCTACAAGGAGAAGGGCAACATCAACACGCCGCTGGAGTTGGCCATCCTGAATCAAACCGACCGCTTCAGCCTGGCCATCGACGCCATCGACCGGATACCCCGGTTCGCCGTGACCGGGTCCAGCGTGCGCGAGGCCCTGCTCAACCGCCAGATCGACTGTAAGAACCACGCCTACCAGTTCGGCGTGGACCAACCCGAGATCACCGACTGGAAGTGGCCCTTCTGAGCCGGGACCTCGGCCCTGGGGGCGGCGCCGGAGCCGCCCTGCCGGGTCCGCGAGCTGACCTCAGCAGGACCGGTCAGGCACGCGTGGCCGTTAACATGAGGTATGGGTTCAACGAACTGATTGAAACTGCGGCATAGGCCCCGCCGCTCAGCGGCAAGGAGGCGCCCGACTCATGGGTCTTACCCTCTACTTTCTCCGTCATGGGGAGACTGAGGCCAGCCGGATCGGCGGCTATTGCGGCGTTTCGGATATCCCCCTGACCCCCGAAGGCCACCAGATGGCGGCGGATTTCGCCGCCGCCTACAAGTCGCTGCCGTGGGTCGCGGTCTTTTGCAGCCCTCTGAGCCGCAGCCAAAACACCGCCCGGCCCCTGTGCGCCGCACTGGGCCTCGAAATGCACCTGCGGGACGGCCTCAAGGAAATCGCTTACGGACAGTGGGAGGGCAAGACTCCCGAGGAGGTCAACCGCCAGTTTCATGACGAATATGTGCGTTGGCTGGCCGACCCGGGCTGGAACTCGCCCACCGGCGGCGAACGGGGGGTGGACATCGCCCGCCGCAGCTCGGCGGTGCTGGATGAGATTGAACGGACACTGCCCTCGGGCAATGTCCTGGTGGTCTCCCACAAAGCCACGGCGCGCATCATGATCTGTTCTCTGCTGGGCATCGACGTGGGGCGTTACCGCGACCGCATCAGTATGCCGGTGGCCGCCTTGAGCGTCATCGAGATGACCGAACAGGGACCGCTGCTCAAGGCGCTGGGGGACCGCAACCACCTGCGGGAGAGCCTGCGCCTGCGGCCGGGCACGTAAGGGCTGGTTTTTCGTCAGATGACCGATTTTGTTGGGATCGCCGGATATCCCCCAGCGCATGATGCCCATGACCGCCTGAGTTCAGGTTTAGGTCGCCG
>ENA-OSEO01003334-OSEO01003334.1-sediment-metagenome-genome-assembly--contig:-NODE-3334-length-19368-cov-7.539215_pt1 | contig 19368 bp, 18 predicted proteins | sample MGYA00237883_ERZ534232 | MGnify/ENA metagenome assembly ERZ534232
CACTGACTGTCTCCACAATATACGGGTCAATCGGGACTGTTCGTATCCTGGGACTCTGCCTCGAGCAAGAGACGCTGCCGCTGACTAAATCTACATCCTGCATATTCAAGGCCATCAGCTCGCTGGCTCTCAGGCCGGTGGCATATAGTAACTCGAGCATTGCCCTGTCCCTCTTAGCCTCAAGGCCGGATAACTTTCTGGGCTCTGCCAGCAAATGCCGGACTTCCGAGACGGACAGAGGCTTGGGCAAAGGCTTGTGTACCTGCGGGGGCGCCAGACCTGGCGTCAGGTCTACGCTTATCCTGCCTGTGTCAACCATGAATTTCAAGAAAGACTTGGCCGCTGCTACCTTGCGCGCCACTGTGGACGGAGTGTATTTTCTTTCGTTAAGGCTCCGCATATAGCCAGATAAGCTGTCAGCGCTCAGCCATCCCGGAGACGGGTTAAGGCTTTCCTTTGAACCCTGCGGCTGGATCTGAGCTGCCAGCTGGTGCAGGTCGCTCTTATAGGCCGCCAGAGTATTAGGGGAGTATCTCTTTTCTCCGGACAGGTAATTGAGAAACGACTTTATGTCTTCTTCCATTTCGTGCTACCGTCTATTTTAACACAACGCCAAGCGGTGGACTATCTGACAGAAGCCAGGTAGACAGAGCTTTTGTCCGTCTCCAGGCGCCAATGCTAAAATAACCTCGATATGACAGGTCCGGCAGAAATCCAGCTAAGAGCCTTGCCGGTCAAGCCCGGAGTGTACATGTTCAAAGACCGGGAAGGCAAGGTCCTATACGTCGGCAAGGCAACCAGCCTTCGCCATCGCGTAAGAAGCTATTTTGGCCCTGCAGTCAATTTGTCGCCAAAGACTAAACAGCTTGCAGGAGAGATCAGCGACATCGAACCGATAGTCACTGATTCAGAGCAGGAAGCACTTCTGCTGGAATGCAACCTGATAAAGAAGTACCGGCCTCGCTACAACGTTCTCCTCAAAGATGACAAGAGCTTCCCCTACCTTAAAATAGACCTCGATAACGAGTGGCCCGGCGTGCGTATTACGCGGCGATTCCACAAGGATAAAGGGCGGTACTTCGGCCCCTTTGCTTCCGCCGGGTCGGTACGCGATACGCTTCGGCTGATAAACAGGATATTCCCCTTTCGCTCCTGTAACCGGAATATTACCGGCAAAGACCCCAGGCCGTGTCTCGAATACTACATGCACCAGTGTCTCGGCCCCTGTATAGGCGCCGCCGGCAGGGAAGACTATGATGAGGTGATACGACAGGTCATCATGTTCCTTGAGGGCAAGAGCGAAACGGTGCTCAAGGAGATAAGACGCAAGATGGAGGAGGCATCGCAGCAGTACAAATTTGAGCGGGCCGCCGCCCTGCGCGACCAGATCCAGGCTCTGCAAAGGGTGGTTGAAGGACAGCGCATCGCCGCTGCGGTAAGAGGTGAACAGGACGTGGTGGCCATGGTCCAGACCATGGATATGGCCTATGTGGAGATCTTTTTTGTCCGCAACAACAGACTCACCGGGCGCGACAGCCTCATCCTGGAAGGAGTCAGGGACGAAGAGCCGGGGCATATTATGACAAGCTTCATCAAGCAGTACTATTCGGCGGCCTCCACCATTCCACCGGCCATTCTCACCCAGTATCAAGTCGAAGAACCGGCAGTCATCGCCAGGTACTTAAGCAACCTGAAAGGCCATCCTGTCAGGCTCCGGGTGCCACGCCAGGGGCCAAAGAGACATCTAATGAACATAGTTGTCCAGAATGCCAGGCAGGGACTGGAGCTGTACCAGGCGAAGCAGTCTTCGGTCACGGACCTGACCGCGACGCTGCTGGAGTTGAAAGACGAGCTTGGCCTGCCTCAACTTCCCTCAAGGATTGAGGGCTACGATATATCCAACATTCGAGGTAACCTGGCTGTAGGCAGCATGGTGGTTTTTGAGATGGGAGCGCCCAGGCCATCCCATTACCGCCGGTTCAAAATCAAGACCGTCGGCAACATTGACGACTATGCCATGATTCAGGAGGTGCTGAGGCGCCGTTTGAAACGCAAAACAGACGCGGGCAACGGCTGGTCTACAGTCCCCGACCTTATTCTGATAGATGGCGGCAAGGGACACCTCAACGCAGCCCTGCAGGTTAGAGAAGAACTGGGCCTCGATTCCATACCTGTGGTCAGCCTGGCCAAGGAGCACGAAGAGCTGTTCCTGCCCGGAAAGCCCGGACCGGTTGACGTCCCCAGAACTTCCCCAGCCTTGTATCTGCTCGAACGGGTTAGAGACGAAGCTCACCGTTTCGCCGTCAGTTATCACCGGAGCCTGCGACACGGACAGAGCCTGGTCTCTGCGCTGGACGACATACCGGGCATAGGTCCCAGGCGCAAGAAAGCCCTGATGAAGAGATTCGGCTCGGTGCCCGGAATCAGGAACGCATCCGTGAATGAGCTGGCCTCGGTGCCGGGGATAAGCCCCGGCCTGGCTGAGAGGTTGAAGGCGTATCTTTGATTTTCCTCACCTCGCTGGAAGCGCCTCATTCTAGTAGCTCTTCAGCATCTGTTCCAGCATCTTCGCATTATCTACCGCATACGCCCGGGCGTCGTTGTTGAAATAGATATAGACCGCCCTCAGCCCGCGGCCAAGCCCGGCAATCCGCTCCACCCAATCTGATATCTCCTGATCGCTATAGCGGCTGGAATACAGCCCGCTGCTGCCATGAAAACGGATGTAAGCAAAATCGGCTGTAGCCACCACGGGACATGTCAGCCCGGGCATATCGAAGACGCAGAGGCCGGCGCCATGCCGTCTCAAAATAGCGAAAACAGCTTCGTTAAGCCACGACTCGTGGCGGAACTCGAAGACATGACGGCGCTGCGGGGGCAGAATGGCCAGGAACGCCTCAAGGGTGTCGTCATTGCGCTTCATGCCGGGCGGCAGCTGGTACAGGAGCGGGCCGAGCTTTTCCCGTAAAAGGCCGGCCCGGGACAGGAAATTCTCCAGAGGCTCCACGCCGGCCTTCAGCTTCTTTATATGAGTTATAAAACGGCTCACTTTAACGGAGAACACAAAACCTTCGGGTGAGGAATCCCGCCATCTCGTGAAAGCCCTCTCCGTGGGCAAATGATAGAAGCTGTTGTTCAGCTCTACGGTCTTGAAACTCCGGGCATAGAACCCCAGCCACTTCGCCCTGGCCAGCTCCCCGGGGTAGAAAAGTCCTCTCCAGTGGTCGTAATGCCAGCCGCTGGTCCCAACATGGTAGTCAGGCATAAGTTCCTCCAGCCGGCACTATTGTCGCCGCTTCAACCCCTCCGGAGTCCTTACATCTCGCCGAGCCGAGCCAGGTCAAATTTCATCCCGTCCCGGGCAGCGATGACGGGGATACCGGTCTGTTCGCTCAGCTGCCTGGCCAGCTCCCAGGGCCTGGCCCGCCACACCGACATGCCGAAATGAGTGAGTATAGCCGCCTTCGGCCTGGCTTCTTCGATTATCAGCCTGGCCTCTGGAATAGACAGATGGCCGACCTCCGGCCTCGGCTCCAGCAGGACGACGTTGATAACCAGAAGCTCGGCGCTGTAGTAGCCCGGAAGTCCGTCAAAGTACCGTGTGTCGGTGATCCAGGAAAAAGTGTGCCGCGGCGTCTTGAACACGAGGCCATATGCTTCCACAGCATGGCTCTGCCTGACCGGGGTCTCAAAGGAAATGCTGTCCACTGAGTAAGACCCACCTCCGGACAGCACTGTAATTCTTTCCGGAAAGTCTCGAAGGTAAGGCAGTATCACCGCCTCACGGTCCAGGGCATCCGAAGGAGCGAAGACCACGCCCCGTTTCCTCCGTCCTCCTTCAGTCATAGCTTCAATCATGATATTTATGTCAACCGAATGGTCGAGGTGCTTATGAGACAGGATAATAGCCTCAAGTTTGGAGGGGTCCAGCTTCCTCTTAGTCGCCTGGACCAGGGAGCCGGGGCCCGGGTCCAGCAGTATCTCCGTCCCGCCCAGATTGAGCCAGGCGCCGCCTGAAGCCAGAAGCTGCTTGGTCACCACAAAGCGGGCGCCGGCGGTGCCGAGGAAAGTTATCGTATCTGTTAATTCATCCATAGCTTGAATTATATCAGGAAAGCTCGTATGATGACCCGTGTTTTGCTACAATTGCCTGACCATTTCAATCCTGCAAGGACAAGCGTATGGCAAAGCTGGAAGAGGACATAGCGCACCTGCTTAGAGAGTACCGGACTGAGACAGGGAAGCTGCTCACGATAGGCACCGTGGAATCAGCCACCGGAGGCAGGGTCGGCGACAAGATAACCAACGTACCGGGCAGCTCGGAATACTACAAGGGTTCCATTGTAGCCTATAGCAATGAGGTGAAAGTGGATATTGCCGGCGTCAGGGAGGAGACCATCGAGGACCACGGAGCTGTCAGCCCGAAGACGGCTATAGAAATGGCTGAAGGCGGCAGAAGACTGCTCAGGGTGGACATCTGCCTCTCGGATACCGGCATCGCCGGGCCTTCCGGGGCGACTCCCGGAAAGCCGGCCGGCCTGTTCTACCTCGGGCTATCGGCTGAAGATGTGACGCTAAATCAGAAACACCGGTTTCGCGGCAGCCGGGAGAGGAACAAGCAAAAGGCGACCGAAGCCGCACTGACCCTGCTGAAATCTTACCTCGAGACCCGCACCGGCGGCATCCCCGACAGCGCTCTGGAAGAAAAGCACGTAGTCACCTGTTTCCTGGAGCACGGCGGGAAAATCCTCCTTCTCAGGCGCAGCAGCAAGGTGAGCACATACCAGAGGAGCTGGGCAGGCGTCAGCGGCTACATCGAGACCAGCGATATCGATCAGGCATACGCGGAGATCAGTGAGGAGACAGAGCTTTACAGAAAAGACCTGAAGCTGATAAAAAAGGGCGAACCGATGGAAGTCACCGACCGCCTGCTGCGCCGGAAATGGATCGTCCATCCCTTCCTCTTTCACGTTAAAGCGCCGGAAAAAATCAGGACCGACTGGGAACATACCGAAACCAGATGGATTGACCCGAAAAGGCTCGGCAGCTATCAGACCGTGCCGGGGTTGAAGGAGGCGCTGCGCCGCGCGATGAGGTGACAGACAGGCGGCGCCGTCTCTAGCAGGAGCTCTGATATGCTGGCTAAGGTAATGAGTTGTGCCGTGGTCGGGCTGGAAGGGGCTATCGTCGAAGTCGAGGTGGATATATCTCCCGGCCTGCCCTCGTTTACCATAGTCGGCCTGCCGGATACTGCGGTCCAGGAGGCCAAAGAGCGGGTCAGGGCGGCTATCCGGAACTCGGGCTGCGTCTTCCCGACTAAAAGAATCACGGTTAACCTGGCTCCGGCCGACCTCAAGAAGGCAGGGCCTGCCTACGACCTGCCCATCGCCGTGGGCATTCTCCTCAGCTCGGAACAGGCGTACGCCGACGTTTCGAAGACCCTCTTCCTGGGCGAACTTTCTCTGGATGGCAGCCTGCGGCATACGCACGGCATTTTGCCCATGGTAGCGCTGGCGCAGGACAGGGGCCTGCCTGAGGTCTTCGTTCCCGCCGATGACGCCGCTGAAGCTTCGTTGCTGGACAGCGTGAGGGTTATACCTGCCATATCGCTGGCCCAGCTGGTGGGACATTTGCGGGGCGAGGCGTCAATTCCGCAATACCGGCCCGATAGAGACTGGAGAGACGTCAGGCCGGACTCGCCGCAGGCAGACCTGGCCCATATAAAAGGACAGGAGCATGCCAAGCGGGCGGCAGAGGTGGCGGCCGCCGGCGGGCATAATATGCTGATGTCGGGGCCGCCGGGCAGCGGCAAGACCATGCTGGCCCGCTCGCTGCCTTCCATCATGCCGGCGATGACGCTGGCTGAAGCGCTGGAGGTCACCAAGGTCTACAGCGTCAGTGGCTTTCTCTCGCAGGACGTGCCGCTCATAAACCAGCGCCCCTTCCGCTCTCCCCATTACACCATCTCCCATGCCGGACTGGTCGGCGGCGGACACTCGCCCCGGCCGGGAGAAATCAGCCTCAGCCACCGCGGGGTGCTCTTTCTGGACGAGTTCCCCGAGTTCAGCCATATGGCCTTGGAATCGCTGCGCCAGCCGATGGAGGATAAAGTCGTTACCATCAGCCGGGCCCAGGGGAGCGTCACCTTCCCCGCCAATTTCATGCTCATGGCAGCCATAAACCCGTGTCCCTGCGGCTACTACGGCGACCATATCAAAGAGTGCCGGTGTTCGCCCGGTGAAATCTCGCGCTATCAGAAACGGATCAGCGGCCCGCTGCTCGACCGGATCGACATTTTCGTCGAGGTGCCGCATGTGGAATATGAGAAGCTGACAGACGACAGGCCGGGCGAGACTTCGGAAAGGGTACGGGCCAGGGTGGAAGCCGCCAGGCAGGTTCAGCAGAGGCGCCTGCAGGGGACCAGGCTAACCTGCAACACGGAGATGACGCCCGTAGAAGTCAAGGAGTTTTGCCGCGTTGATTCCACGGCGCAGGCTTTGCTCCACACCGCCATGAAGCAGCTCCGCCTGACCGCCCGTTCCTTCCACCGCATTTTGAAGCTGGCGCGGACGGTTGCCGATCTCGACGGTGCCGACATCATCAAGGCCAACCACCTCGCCGAGGCCTTACAGTACCGCCAGCGAAGCCAGGCCTGACAGCCACTTCCTCCTGCCAGATCCACTTTGAAAATTCAAACCAAGCCCCGGCCTGTGGCTACTGAATCCCTCTGAATTATTACCTGACTCTCAGTCAGGAAGGTATCCTTACTTCAATAAAACAAGCGAAATGACACTGAGATTTGCAGTAGATATTTCTTTTAATTTGGTATATACTATATCCCAAAAAGGATATATGGGTGAGGGCTATGAATACGTCAACGCTTTCGGAAAAGGGATGGGTAGTAATCCCCAGGGGGCTGCGGGAGCGATACGGTCTTAAGAAGGGTGATAGGGTACATGTCATTGATTATGGTGGCGTCATCTCTATCGTGCCGGCTTCCGAGGCTCCAATCAAAAACTCATTGGGCATGCTGAAAGGTAAGACGTCCCTGGTCAAAGAGCTGGCAAAATCAAGGCGGGAAGATGCAGAACATGGGAAATAGGTCGCCCCAAACCGGTGATTATGTCTTAGACAGCTATGCCGTTCTCGCCTATTTTGAGGCTGAGCCTGGGGGCGAGCAGGTTCGTAAGCTGCTGGAGGCGGCCTCGGAGGGCAAACGCCATCTCTATATGTGCGTAGTTAACCTCGGCGAGGTTGTCTATATCGTGGAGCGTGAAAGAGGTCTTGCTAAAGCCCAGGAGGCTTTGGCCCGCATTGATGAGTTGCTCATCGAGATAGTTAATGCGGACCGCACCCTTACCCTGGCGGCGGCTCATCTTAAAATGGATTGTCCTATTGCTTACGCTGACTGTTTCGCCGCCGCCTTATCCCAAATCAAGAACGCTACTCTGGTTACAGGTGACCCTGAGTTTCGGAAGATTAAACCTGATTGCGATTTGCAGATAGAATGGCTCATTAACTAAGAACTCTTACCACTTCTGTTCGCAATCCCAAATATAGCCTGTGTCCCCCAACATCCTGAGCAGTAACATGTCCATAATCGAAATTATGCGGTAGTATTCTTTCACTCTGTCATTCGTATTGAATGAGTCCCTGTGAACCAAGTAATCATCTGTGAACACCGTCTGACATTTGTGATAAGCTGTAGATGGAAGTACATCCGTGTTGTACCCCGGTTGACGGAGAGAGGAGGCAGGCACATGGCCACGGCTTTCTGGAAGGGCGCCATAAGTTTCGGGATGGTGGCCATCCCGGTCAGAATGTACCTGGCCACTAAAAGCCAGGTCCCCAGCTTTCACATGCTCCACAAGAAATGCCTGACGAGACCAAAAAGGGTATGGCACTGCGAGCAGGACGGGGAGTACTTCGGCTCAAAGGAGACGGTGAAGGGCTATGAATATACCAAAGGACAGTTCGTGGTGCTCAGAGAGAGCGACTTCGACAAGGTGCCGGTCAGGACAACCCATACCATCGAAGTCGTGGCCTTTGTGAACAGCCAGGAGGTAGACCCTCTCTACTACGACGCCGGCTACTACCTGGAGCCTGACGAGCTGGGCACGAAGCCTTTCGCCCTTCTCCGCGAGACGTTGCTGAAGACACAGCGCCTCGCCATAGCCAAAGTCAGCTTTCAAAGCCGTGAGCACATCTGCGCTCTGCGGCCCCTCGGGGATATCCTGGTACTTCACACCCTCCACTACCAGTCGGAGATTCGCCCCCCAACCAGACCGGAACCGCTGGCCCAGGATATCACGCCCCAGGAACTGGAGATGGCCAGGTCGCTGGTAACGGCGATGTCGAAGAAGTTCAAGCCGCAGGAATACAGAGACGAATACCGGCTGGCCCTGGAAAGAATGATCAAGGCCAAGATCGAGGGCAAAGAGGTCAAGGTACCCGAAGTTCCAAGAGTTGAGGCGACTGACCTTATGTCCGCCCTCCGGGCGAGCGTCGAAGCCGCTCTGAAGAAGCCGGCGGAGAAAGAGAAGGTCGCCGCCGGCAAGTAACCGGCCGGACTGCCGGGTCACTCACACCGCCGGCAGCCAGCCCGAAGGCAACCAGCGCCATGTCAAAACCAGTGCTCCAGGAATACAGCCGGAAGCGCCACTTCTCCCGCACAGCGGAGCCGCGGCCTGCCGGCCTCCCGGACTCCCCGGGGCCGCTTGTTTTCGTGGTCCAGAAGCACGCCGCGCGGCGGCTCCATTACGACTTCCGACTGGAACTCGACGGCGTGCTGAAATCATGGGCTCTGCCCCGCGGCCCTTCCCTTAATCCCGTCGAAAAACGCCTGGCAGTAATGGTGGAAGACCATCCCCTCGACTACAGGACGTTTGAAGGCGTCATTCCTGAAGGAGAATACGGGGCCGGCCAGGTGATAGTCTGGGATACCGGCGCCTATGCCCCGGACGATGAAGGCAAACTCCTGTTCCACGACCGTGAACAGGCACAGCAGCAGATGCGGCTGGACATAACCCGCGGCAAGATCTCCATTCATCTCCGCGGCCACAAAATGAAAGGCTCGTGGGCACTGGTTAAGATGCGCGGCCGCGGCGACAACTGGCTTCTGATCAAGCACCAGGACAGGTTCGCCGATGCCACCCGCAATATACTGGATGAAGACAGCTCGGTCCTCTCCGGCCTGACTATCGGGGACCTGAAAAACGAGAGGTCAACTCAGAACAGAAACCGGGTACCATCTATCAGACCGGGTGGACCCGGTGAGCTGTCAAACAGCCGTCCAGCGCCCATGCCGGAACATACGGCGCCGATGCTGGCAGGCCTGGCTGACGCGCCGTTCTCCGGCCCTGAATGGCTTTTTGAACCGAAGCTGGACGGCTATCGCGCCCTCGCCTTCATCCGCGAAGGCGGCGCCAGGCTGAAGTCGCGCCGCGGCCTCGACGTGACCGCCCGATACCCAGATATCGCGGCCGACCTCGGCAGCCAGCCGATCCGGGAGATGGTGCTGGACGGAGAAATCGTCGCCCTTGATAAGGAGGGACGGCCCTGCTTTCAGTGCCTTCAGCAGCACCTGGAATCGGTGCGCCGGGCTGAAACCAGTGGACCGAATACCGTGCCGGTTATCTATTACGTATTTGACATCATTTATCTCGACGGCTATGACCTGAAAGAGGTGACGCTCGAAGATAGAAAAGGCGTCCTTGCCCGCACTCTGAGTCCCGCCGAGCACGTCCGCCTGGTGGAGTACTTCGAAGGAGACGGCAAAGCTATATACCAGGCCGTCATCGCCAGCGGCCTGGAGGGTATCATTGCCAAACGCCGGACCGGGCCGTATGAGCCGGGGCGGCGCTCACAAAGCTGGCTCAAAATCAAAGGCGTGATGGAAGATGACTTCGTCGTGGGCGGCTTCAGCCGGGGCTCCGGCAGCCGCGCCGGCACCTTCGGAGCCCTGCTCCTGGGCTACTACGATGAAAAAGGGCAGCTAATATATGCCGGCCACGTGGGGACAGGTTTCAGCAATCGCAACCTGACGGAGATGAGGACACGCCTGGATGCTATCATCTCCGACCGTTGTCCCTTCGCCAGCGTTCCTCCCCTGAATTCACCTGCCACCTGGGTAAGGCCCGAGATGGTGGCCGAAGTCAAGTTCGCCCAGCGGACCCGGGACGGCTACCTGCGCATGCCCGTGTTCCTGGGGCTGCGCGACGACAAGCCGCCGGATGAAGTCCGCCGCGTCTCGATTTCTCCCGGCGGCATCAGCAGTCAACACTCCGGGCAGACGGGGCCGGGACAGCCCCAGACGGCCCTGGAAGATGTGCTGGAAGGGCTGAAGACACGGAGCGGACGCTTCGTCATCGAAGTCGAGGGACATGAAGTAGCGGTCAGCAACGTTGAAAAAGAGCTCTGGCCCGCCGGCGATAATGGCCGGGCGCTCACCAAGCGCGACCTCCTGGTCTACCTGGCAGAAGCCTCACCCTACCTTCTGCCCCACCTGCACAACAGACCCCTTACGCTCAGCCGCTACCCTGACGGTATAAACGGCGAGCATTTCTACCAGAAACACTGGAGCAGCCCGCTGCCGGAGTTTGTAAAGACGGCACGGCTGTTCTCATCACATGGTGAAGGCTGGCAGGACTATATCATCTGCAACAATCTGGCGACGCTTCTCTGGCTGGGACAGATGGCGAACATCGAGCTACACACCTGGTTCTCACGCATCAGCCCCGGACCGGACATGGCGCCGGTATCCGGTACACGGCTCCATAAGAAACAGACCGCTGATTCAATTGCCGGATATCCTGACTTCATTATCTTTGATCTCGACCCCTATATTTACTCGGGCAATGAAGCTGAGGGCGCCGAGCCGGAGTTGAGCCATGCTGCCTTCGCCAGGACCTGCGAAGCTGCCATCTGGCTGAAGGAGGTCCTGGACAGCCTCTCGCTCTCTTCCTTTGTCAAGACTTCGGGGCGCACCGGGCTGCACGTTTACGTGCCAGTCTTCCGGCAGTTCAACTTCACAGCCGCGCGCTCCGCAGCCAAAACCATCAGCCGTTTCCTGCTGCAACAACATCCACAACAGGTCACCATGGACTGGACTGTAGAAAAAAGGGCCGGTAAGGTATTTCTGGACTACAACCAGAATATGCGCGGCAAAACGCTGGCCTGCGCCTATTCGCCACGGCCTTCTCCGGAGGCTGCCGTCTCAACGCCGCTGCGCTGGGAAGAACTGGGCACAGTCTACCCAACAGATTTCACCATACGGAATATGCCCCGCCGCCTGCAGAAAACCGGCGACCTCTGGGCAAGCATAGACGATGTTAAGAGCGACCTCAAGGGCCTTTTAAGCGGCCGTTCCGGGCAGAGCCGCTAGCGCCTCTGCTCCAGGTATGGCTTCAGGGCATACGCCACAAGAATACTCACAGCACAGGCGCCGGCACCCATCAGAAACGCTGGCCGGTAGCTGCCGGTAGAGTCAAAGAGATAACCGGCAAAATAGGAGGCGAAAGAGCCGGCGGCATTTTCGGCCACCCCGAGAGCCGCCATAACCGTACCGAGCGCCAGCAGTCCAAAAGCTTCAGAGGCTATCGAGAACCTCAGGACAGCCTGCGCACCCCAGGCGAAACCAAAGACGATGGCAAACAGGTAGAGGCCGGGCAGGTCCTTCGCCACTATGATCCAGGCTATAGCGACTGTCATGATAGCATAGCTAAAGATAAAGCTGGCTCTGCTGCCTATGACGTCTGCCAGACGGCCCATCCCGACCCGGCCAACCATGCTCGCCCCGGTAAGTGCCGCCAGCACGTTGGCCCCGTCGGTCAGCGAGAATCCAGTATCCTGAACATGTGCTGCAAGATGCGTCATGAACACTGACCGGCAGAAGCCGAAGCTGGAATACAGCCCGGCTATCATCCAGAACTTGCGTGTCCGGAAGGCCTCCACAAAGGAAAGCCCCGACTCCTTGAAGCGGGCAGTCTGTCCGCTCGCTCCTGCTGCTATAGATTCGCCAGCGCCGTCCGGCAACTGGCCGACATCTTTTGGATCGCGCCTGAGAAGCAACCCGGGGATGAGCATGCCAGCCAGCGCTATGATACCGATAATAACATAGGATGAACGCCAGCCATAGCTATGGATAAGCCAGCCGGCAAAAGGGATGAAAATCAGGCCTCCAATACCGGTCCCTGCCTGTACCAGGCCTATCATGAGACCCCGTCTCCTGACGAACCACCTCGATATGGTGGCCATCACCGGCACATTTGTCGTGCTCAGACCCACAGCCGCAAACACAGCGTAGTTAACCTGAAATTGCCAGAGGTCGGTCATCCGCGACATCAGCAGGTAAGCTATCCCCAGGGCGGAACCAAAGATAGTGACGACCAGCCGCGGGCCGAGCCTGTCGGTCAGCCATCCCATACCAATCGCCGCCACAGATATTACGATCAGGAACAGCGACATAGCGGTTGCTGTTTCCGCCCGGTTCCAGCCGAACTCGCTCAGCAAAGGCTTGAAGAATACGCCGTAGGTATTATGGCTGCCCCAACCTATAAGCCATATGGTGAACCCGGCGGCAGCCACAACATAGCCGTAAAAGAACTTCTTCAAAGTAGCCATCTATAATATACGAACCGGGTTCCCACGTTCAACCCGCGTTACTCCTGTGCAGTGGCCGGATGCCCTGTTATGGCCTGGCCTGCCATCAGCGCACGCGCTTTGGATGCATTCTCCAATTTTCACTATAATATGCGGAAGCCTGATTTTGCTTCTGAGCTTTGAGAAGGAGGACTCGTGGAATACACCCAGATAGTCTATGAAGCAGCCAAAGGCATCCTGACACTGACGCTGAACAGGCCGGACAGGTTGAATGCTTTCACTGCGGTGATGCAGGCAGAGCTCATCGATGCATTCAACCGAGCCGATGCCGATGACGCCATACGGGCGGTAATAGTCACCGGAGCCGGCCGGGCTTTTTGTGCCGGCGCCGACCTCGGTCGTGGAGGGGCCACCTTTGACCGCACGGCTCCAGATTCAGGCCGCACCCTCGAAACGCACCGGGATGGCGGAGGCATGGTTACCCTCAGAATCTATGACCTGAAAAAACCGGTTATCGCCGCTATCAACGGCCCTGCTGTGGGCGTCGGCATAAATATGACGCTGCCCATGGATATCCGCCTGGCGTCTGAAACGGCGAAGATAGGCCTTGTCTTCACCAGACGTGGCATAGTCCCAGAGTCGTGCAGCACCTGGTTTCTGCCCCGGATCGTGGGCATCAGCAAGGCGGCAGAGTGGGTTCTTACCGGTAGAGTATTCCCGGCCCGGGAGGCGCTGGCCCACGGACTGGTAAGCGAAGTCCTGCCTCAGGAGGCACTGATGCCCAGGGCAGTCGAAATTGCGTCTGAAATCGCTCAGAACACTTCTGCCATTTCGGTTGCCCTTTCCCGCCAGCTTCTATGGAAAATGCTTGGCGCCGGCCATCCCATGGAGGCACACCGGCTGGATTCGAAGTGCATGTACTGGACCGGCGGAAAGGCGGATGCCCGTGAGGGAGTGACCTCTTTCCTGGAGAAGAGACCTCCAAAATTTACCATGAAACCAAGCTCTGAGATGCCGGAGTTCTACCCCTGGTGGAAGGAGCAAAGATTCTAGGGGATGCAGGCTCTTCCTGCTAAGGACACCAGTAAGAATGGAAGTCAGCCGCCGGGATTTCATTCGTCAAATGGCAGCGCTCGGGTTCAGCGCCGCCGCGGCGGCGGCGCTGTTCTCCCACCTTGCCTGCAGCAGCAAGGAGGTCGGTACGCCACCCGCGCCGACGCCGGGTCCGGCACCCCCACCCCCGCCGCCACCTATCACCATACCTGCTTCAAGCGACGCCTACCTGTCGGTAGCACGGGGAGACAGCCCTACCCGGATGGTAGAGGCGGCTATTAAGGCGCTGGGTGGCATAGAGCGCTTCGTTAAGACGGGCGACAACGTCATTATCAAGCCGAACATCTGCGTCGCCTATCACACGTATGAATTCGCGGCCACCACCAATCCCGAAGTAGTAGCCGCCCTGGTGAAGCTTTGCCTCGGCGCCGGCGCCAGGCGTGTACGGGTCATGGATACAGCCTTCGGCGGCTCCCCGGAGCAGGCCTACGTCCGCAGTGGCATAGGAGAAGCAGTGCGTGCTGCCGGCGGACAAATGGAGCTGATGAGCAGTATGAAATACCGTGAGGCCCCTATTCACCAGGGCCTTGACATCAAGAGCTGGCACGTCTATGGGGACGTGCTGGATGCCGATGTGCTAATTAACGTACCGATCGCCAAACACCACGGGCTTGCCCGCCTGACCCTGGGTATGAAGAACCTGATGGGCGTCATCCTGGACCGCAGCAAGTTCCATTTCAACCTGGGGCCACGTTTAGCCGACCTCACCAGCCTGATAAGGCCGGCACTGACTGTAGTTGACGCTGTCCGCATTCTTATGAATCACGGGCCTTCAGGGGGCAGCTTGAGCGACGTGAAACTGGCCAATACCGTCATCGCCAGCCATGACATAGTGGCTGCCGACGCCTTTGCAGCTACCTTATTCGGCTTAACCGGCGCCGATATCCCCGCAACAAGAGCCGGAGAGCAGATGGGACTGGGCACCGCCGACCTGAGCAGAATAAAGATAGATGAGATAGGCGTCTAGGGACGACATCATGGCATCTGCCGGCAGCCAGCCCGAAAAGACAGCCAGGTCAAAACAGATTATCTGGCGCCGTCTGCGCCAGGCCACGCAGGTCCTGGCGCTGCTCTTGTTTCTGTACCTCTTTCTGGGAACACAGCAGGAACTGCAGACCTTGTTGCCCCACGACCTCTTCTTCCGTCTCGACCCGCTGGCAGGAATCTCGGCTATGCTAGCCAGCCGGAGCTGGATACTTCCTCTGGCACTTGGAGGCGCCACCATCGCGATGGCTGTGGCGGCCGGGCGCGCCTGGTGTCGGAAACGCCCCGGGAGTACGCCCGGCGGCTTGGATCGTCCTTTCCGGCCGCGGCCGGGGACATTCAGGCTATTGTTTCACTTTTGGAGCGGCAGGTTTATGCCGGTCAAGCCGCGCCGCCGGAACAACTGGCCGCCGTTCGGCATGGACGACGCCGGCTGGCCGGGGTAAAATGGTGGCCTCGGAGGCTTAAAACCCGGTTATTGGATTGATTGACTGGGCGTGATTCGGCCGGTTGTTTTGGAGAAGGACACAACTATCCCACGGCAGAGCTGTGGGGCATCCATCTTCGGTTTCTTGCAGGCCGGTTCCTTGAAAGCAAGGTTTCAAGCTCTTTTTTGCGCTTTTTCCGGCTATGTTCTATATCTTTTGTCGCCTGGTGCCCCACAGCTCTGCTGTGGGGTAGCATCGCTACGGCTCCCGCGTCTTTATATAAATCGATCGCCCCCAAATTCAACGGGACATCTTTACGGCCCTGACCAAAGATTTCCTTTGCTCCCGGATGGTTCAGACTGGGCAGTCGACGATAGCAACTGAACGTAACAAAGCGAGCGGTACCCACGTCGTCATGATGTTTGAGTCTGGTCACGAAGCTTGGTTGCCTCAGCCCACTATCCCACAGCAGAGCTGTGGGGCACCCCTCTTGGGAACCAGTTATTATTACCACTTGAAACCCAAATCGTTAAAAAGATCATCCCTACATTTTTCTACTGCATGTAACCCTGACTTGTAACCTGATTCTGCAGATTGCTCTATCAGAGGATCGGGGTCATCAGCCATAAGGGCAAGTTCCATTCCTCCAAGCATACGGAGTTTTTGTGATAGATCTTTTATAGCGGTCTTGGCATTTCGAGAGAGATAAAGACCGTTTTCCAGAGACGTTTTATCAAGAGTAACACAAAAATAGAGAAACCCTTGTTCCTCATAATTATCAATTTCAACGGCATCCCAGACGTAATGTTCATCTAGGCTTCTTTTGGCTAACTCCCGCCAACAGTATAATGTGATTTGAGTAAGAATGATGTTGACCGCTTCTATTGCCTCCATACATTTTACGCGAAATGCTTGACGGAGCGCTGCATCTATTCCTATTTCCGATTTGACTCGTTCAATTTTTTCAGTAATCGCCTCGATATCCTCTTTCGTGGCGAGATTCTTTCCTTTTTCCTTAGTGTAGGATGATAAATACCGTGGTACTAACCATATCAAGAGTCCAAGACCGACTAGAATCAAAATATTAAGGATAAAATTAAACGCCTCCATCGTGCTTTTCCTCATAAAACTTTAATTTACTACTTTATGTTAATCTCAATCGAATTTTCATATTGTTTACTGGTGCCCTGGTGCCCCACAGCTGGTGCCCCACAGCTCTGCTGTGGGATAGTATCGTTGTGGTTCCTGTGTCTTATAAATCGATAGCTTCCATGTTCAACGGGACATTGTTACAACCCTGATACCAGTTTAGGGTTTGAACTGGGCAGTCGACGATAGCAACTGAACGTAACAAAACGAGCGGTCCCCACGTCGTCATAATGTTTGAGTCTGGTCACAAACCCTGGTTGCCTCAGCCCATTATCCCACAGCAGAGCTGTGGGGCACCCCGGCACGCCGGCCTCACTATCAAGTCGTATCTTTAAATGATTGATCGTGTTGGATCATGTTCGATCCTTCTGTTTCTGCCAATTCACAATTTTTTTGAATTCTTTTCTCGCATTTTGAAAAAAACTTGCGTCTTTTGAATATTGCTTGACAAGCCAATCTACGAAAGCTTGGCTGTACTGGGCGGGGGAGCCTCTAATTTTTCCTTGGTAGAAGAATTCCGCGCGTTTTTTTACTCCATGGACGTGGTTAACGCATTGAATGTCAAACCGATTTATACCGACACCAGAAATTCTTTCCTTAACTTTTTCGAGCACTTCCATCTGTCTAAATGGATGGGACCTACTGGGGTCTTTGGGGACTTCGATCACCTGGGTCACCGCCCTTGAGGACGGCCCAGTGGAAAGCACAATGTCCGCATCGTCCGAGTTTTTCGTCAAAACGAAACGATACTCGATCCCGATAGAGAATTCGGCTGGGCGTTGGAGTTGATCGAATTCATGTCTGATCTCTGAACAGTATCGAGCAAGAAATTCTGCGGCCGCCTTTCCTAATTCCCGACGCAACCGGACGTTGGTCAAGTCGGTCTCGTGCGGCTGTAAGTCATAGACGATGGTCATCATACCAACCGGAACTCGATCCGTAAGCGACATCCCGAACCAGACGTTCAACTTCTTATGGAAATTAATTACACAAGCCTGAAAAAGACACAGGACATCTCGCGGAATATCACTGAAGATAAGATGTACTGCCTCGTCGCGCAAGTCGGCGATCCGTTCGATGTTCCGCCTAACTGGGTCGTATTGATTTTGGAATACCCGGTTCAAGCAATCGCGCAAGGACAAAGACCTTCGAGGCTTTCCGCGCTGTTTCTTGTAATATATGGCACTACGCTTGCCCGTGTTCTCTATAATTTTGGCCTTGAGCAACAACTCCCAGGCGTTGCAGATGAGATAGCAGAATGTTTCAAGCCGGTATCGAATTGAAATTCGGTTGACAGTTTCCAAAGAAAGGATATATGCCTCGATACTCTTTTCCAGCAGGCGACCTTTGAGTCCCGGATTACCACGGCGCCTTTTCATGGCTTATAATTCCTTGCCTGGTGCCCCACAGCTCTGCTGTGGGATAGTATCGTTATGGTTTCTGTGTCCTATAAATCGACAGCCTCCAAATTCAGCGAGACATCTTTACGACCCTGATACCAATTGTAACTCGACCATTCACATTTAATCCCGATAGTCTCTCGTCACAACATGACCACTTCGTTAAGGATGCGCCGGCCGATGTGGGGCTTGAGCGCGGCCTTGGTCACCAGATCGACTTTCGCCCCAAGCCATTCACTCAGCCGGTCTTCGAGTTCCAAAAACTTGAAGAATCCCACCGGCCGACTGAATTCGACCAGAATGTCAATATCGCTGTCTGCGCAGGCTTCATCCCGGAGGCACGAGCCGAAGACGCCGATCTGACTGACGCCGTAATCTCGGGCCATTTCTTCGCGCCGCTCGCTCAGAACGGTTTCGATTTCTTTCAGGCTGGGTGGTTTCATGTCTTCCGTTTCTTCCAGGCCGGTTCGTTACAAAACGAGCGGTCCCCAGGTCGTCATAATGTTTGAGTCTGGTCACGAAGCCTGGTTGCCCCAGCCCACCATCCCACAGCAGAGCTGTGGGGCACCCTGGCACAGGAAACGAGAAACCAGTTGAAGCGGTGGCGCGGATACCTTGATTGACCATTATCTGGAACATCTCGTCAGGCCGAATTGGTTTCCGCAAGCTCAAGGACTCTGACCTGAACTGAGTCCAGGATGGAGTCCCGGATGAAGGCGGTCGCGCCAAGGATCTCAATGCCGATCAACTCGCCCTTGGAATTAAGTTCCGCCGTGATATTCGGACTGACCTCAACACTGCCCGCCTCGGGTTCATCCGATATGGCCAGATGAAGGACGTCGTCCTTCTCGAAGTAGGCCAGGCGCGCTTTACTCATTCCTTAACCTCCCTGATCTGAGTCGAAAATCGATTTGTTGACGGCTGGTGGCGTGAATGTTCACGGGCATCATTGTGTCACCTTTCCACTCATACGGAATCATGACGATAAGTTTATCATGTCGGCCAATGGCGGCCACACGACCTGTGACCGTATCTATATACCGCTCGGAGGAATATCGGAGAATATGCTCGACCGTCTCAAAATCGTAACCGCGTAAGGTCAGGCGGTAATTCATGTAGTCGGTCCAGACAATCTTGGTTTCCTCCATCTTTCTTTCTCATCAAAATAATAATTATACCATCTGGATAGCTATGGAAAAACCGACCGTTTCTTTTTCGTTGCCGCCCCTATTTGAAGTTTTTCTCAGGGTCAGGTCTCCGTCTTCCCCTTCAGCTCAATGTTTTTTCGAGGTGACTTCTTAAGATAATATAGCGTAATCATGGGAAAAGGCAAGGGAAATTCGGAACGGTCGACTTGAGCCTCCGGCCCGGAAAACATAGAGGCCGGCCGCTGAGTCCGGTCGTTTGTAAATTCCCCGGACGGTTTGATTGAAACGTCCGTTCGTTTCGGTTATATTGGGCAGACGAAAACTTGAATCCATGCGTGAGGCTCGTTTAGGATAAGGAAATCAGACAGGGGTTGACAGTTCTCTTCTGATTTGAACACTTTATCCAAAAGCTTTCAAGGATCGGGCTAAATCGCCGAAGACCGGCTACGGAGGTATAAGACGGTGACCCAACCGGATTTAACTAAATTTTTTCACCCCGAAAGCATCGCCATTGTCGGCGTGCCCCGTAAGGATTACCGTTTCGGG
>ENA-OSEO01003335-OSEO01003335.1-sediment-metagenome-genome-assembly--contig:-NODE-3335-length-19344-cov-5.553797_pt1 | contig 19344 bp, 8 predicted proteins | sample MGYA00237883_ERZ534232 | MGnify/ENA metagenome assembly ERZ534232
GGCCGGTACGGATTGCCTCCATACCGGCCTTATCTCTCGCCCCGGGCGGATCAGGCCCGGACGTTTTTTGTCTCTATGTTATTACCATTATCTTTCTCAATTAACGCAAATGTCAAGAGAAAATCCTTGACGAACAAAAAAAACGGATACATAACACTCCTATCCATAAAACTCGGCAACTTTTCACTTCACAGCCCAACCGATAAAGCAGCTTAGGCACTCCTTAAGACCCTTAACTTTCCCCATGACAGCGTTGATCCGAACAAACGATGATCGATTTCTGGATTTGGGCTGTTGTTGTCTTGGAACAACGTCCAGCAGATCCCACAGATGTAAGGCATATCTCAGGTTTTTGGTTCCCTGAAATCTTTGAGATTTCAAAAACATATCACAGCTTTTTAATTCTCTGATATTTCGCTGTCGGTGTTTTGTCTGTGTAAGCAGAGGGTAAAGAGAAATCGACGCATTACGGCGGTATCTTCGACCGGCAACCGGTTTACCTTGACTTATGCTCGTTAGGGGTGTATTCACTCACTTAAGCAGAAGATTTGCACAATTTGTCTTCTTTAAACCCTTGGCCCGGGCTGATCTGAGGCGATGCTCTATTCCGAATCGCTATAAGTCTGGAATTGTTCACAGCCCACACAGATCGCATCAAAGCCGTACCAAGGCAGGCGAACAAGGGGAAGAGGATGCAACATAATTTATATGCCTTGAAACCCCGTTGCTCCATATATTTGGAGAACGGGGTTTTGTATTTTGTGGCCCTCAGGGATACGAACTGGAAAAGAGCCGTGGTTAAAGCGTGACTACAATGTTCCCGAGATCAGAGGGAATTTGAGGAAATGATGAAAACGACAACCGTCACTGTACCGCTAAACATGTCAGAGATCCTAATGAAAAGAATAATGGAATGTCTATACGGCATTCATTGCGGCCAATTTCCAGAGGAATATGATTGTGACATCCAGCATGTGATTGACGTAATGAGGGGTGAAAAGTCAGTTGATGAGGACCTAAAAGCAGTCATCGACCGACTGAGAGAGACAGAAAGTGATATTGATAAAACTCAAGACATACTAAACAGTTTAAAATTGGCTCACTTCATAAGGAGGCTTTACCGTGGCGGAAAGATTTTAGAAACAAAATCGGGAACAACAGAAGGCCTTAGAGATATTGTAGATTTCATTTGCTCCAGTTGGATGCCAATCGATGAATTCTTTGCCATCGAAGCTATCTCCAATCTCGATCCCTCAGTTGAACGGTTTATGGAACTAAGATCGATATTTGTTAAGACCAATCCACCCGAAGAAGCGAGAAAACACCTGATAGAAGCAACGCAATGTTATGTTCAGGGTTTTTACCAGGCATCGATCATTATCTGTCGATCAGTGATTGAATACGTCTTAACCAGGGAGCTTGAAAAAAAGGAGAAATCCAAAGCTCGGTTGAATCTTTATGAAATAATCGATAATGCTCTCAAAAAGAAGATCATTGATTCATACTTGTGGGAAGTGGCCCATTCAGTACGCAGGGCAGGCAGGGACGCAATACATAGAAAAAAGCTTTTTTTACGTGAGGATGCCTTGAAACATCTGGAGGGCACACAGACTATCCTAAAACATGTTTACGGATCATGAAAACAATCTATAGCACAACTGAAGAGTGTCCTTTCAACTTGGATGTTTATCGCACGTATTTACCAGAATCAGGAGGTGGAGACCGTGAAAGCCAAACGAATTTGGGTTAAAGGATCAGTCCTTTGTATTTTTGCAGTATCAACAATTCTGTTCTCCGCCCTTTCCTTTGCAGCCACCTTTTGTGTATCCAACACAACAGAGTTGCAAACAGCCCTGACTACGGCGGCAGGTAACGGCGAGGACGATACCATCCAAATCGTTCAGGGGACATACAGTGGGAATTTCGTTTACGCCTCTACTGAGACAAATAGTCTGACTGTGGAAGGAGGCTATACGTCAAATTGTTCATCACGGGTGGTAGAGCCTGCGAATACTGTTCTTGATGGTGGAAAAACAGATAGCGTCTTGGTGTTGGTTAGCCAGGCGGCTGCCGATTTTTTTTTGGAAGGGTTGATGTTTGCTAATGGCTGGGCAGTATCCACACGTGCAGGGTCAGGCTTGTATGTTAGAACCAGCGGTAATGTTAATTTGAACGAAAATAAGTTCACTAATAATGTTGGACTCGGTGGAAGTATCGGTGCGGGTGCATATATTTTTTGTGGTAATGTTAATTTGACTAAAAATAAGTTCACTAATAATAGTATAACCGATAGTGGAGGTGACGGTGCGGGTGCATATATTTTCTGTTCACCCGGTACAGCGACTCTCACTAACAATACTTTCAGTGCGAATACCACTGCACGATATACACCAGCAAATAGTAACGGTGGTGGCGTTTATGTGCAGGCTACAACAGCTACACTTAGCAACAACATCTTCAGTGGGAATAGTGCGGAACTGGGGGGGGGTGCTTCTATTGGGGGTGCTTCTATTTATGATACGGAATTTTCAGCAACTCTAAACAACAATACTTTTAGTGGGAATGATGCTGGTGTTGGCGGCGGCGTTTATGTGCAGGCTACAGCTACACTTAGCAACAACATCTTCAGTGGGAATGATGCTCATAGTGGCGGGGGTGCTTTGATTTATGGGAAATTTTCAGCTACTCTAAACAACAATACTTTCAGTGGGAATAGCGCCAAACATGGCGGAGGTATTTTCGCAAAAGCAGACAGCCATATACTGACTAACAACACCATTAGTGAAAATAGTGCTGAAAGTCAGGGCGGAGGTATTTACGCAGACGGAGACAGCCATATACTGACTAACAACACCATTAGTGAAAACAGTGCTGGAAGCCAGGGCGGGGGTATATGGATTGATTTCTCAGAGGATGACTCAACAGGTGACCTTTTCAACAATATCATCTGGAACAACACTGCTCCGGAGGGAAAGGATCTTTATATCTTAAATGTTGGTGATGATCCATTTTTTCCAGTACCGCTGGACCTATATAACAACAACTTTGACCAGAGTGCATCTGGCACCTACATTAAGTTTCCGTTTATCATAGACCTTAGCAATCTCAACAACATAGATCCCTTGTTTGCCGGAGTCAATGATTACCACCTGACCGTTTCATCCACTTGTATCAACACAGGCAATAACGACGCTCCATCCCTCCCCGATACAGATAAGGATGGAAACGGACGGGTAATGGGCGGAACTGTGGATATGGGAGCATATGAATTTAGCCCACAAGGCCCCACAGTCACTACAGGCGAAGCAACTTCTGTAACGTTCAATTCAGCCACGCTTAACGGAATTGTCAATCCGAGCGGCTTGTCCACGACGGTGGTATTTGAATGGGGAACTGATGACAGTTATGGCAACGAAATTGATGCGATTCAGAGCCCATTAACTGGCACCACTGCTCAGTCGGTCAGTGCCGGTCTGACAGGGCTATTACCAGGAACAATTTATCATCTTCGAGTAAGCGCAACAAATAGTATGGCGACAACTCATGGTGATGACCTGAGCATTGAAACAGATTCTATTGCCCCAACTGTTTCAACAGCTCCCATATCCTCAATAACAACTAACGGTGCGTCGAGCGGCGGAAATGTAACCTCTGATGGCGGGTCTTCCGTAACAGCTAGGGGTGTGTGTTGGAGCCTCTCTCCGGATCCAAATACAAGTGACAACAAGACGATAGATGGCAGCGGGACTGGCACCTTCGAAAGCTCAATAACTGGTCTGAATCCGGGGAACACATATTATGTCAGGGCTTATGCGATAAACAGCTCAGGGACCGCCTATGGCGATGAATTATCATTTACGACTTCTGCAACAATTCCTACAATAACGACAAAAGATGTTTCATCCATAACAAGTAACAGCGCAGCGAGCGGAGGAGCCGTAACGTATGATGGTGGAGCTTCGGTTCTTGCTAGGGGAGTTTGTTGGAATACATCTCCAAATCCAAGCATCGGTAATCAGGCAACAATGGATGGACAAGGTATCGGAGATTTTACGAGTTCGTTGACTGGGCTAACTCCAGGGACAACGTATTATATACGAGCCTATGCCATAAACATTGCAGGGACTGGATACGGTAATGAGATCAACTTCACTACGGCATACGCATCTACGCTTTACGTGAGCAGCAATGGGATTTGCGGTGAGGGGAATGTCCCCTGCCACCGCACCATCCAGGAGGCGTTAGATGCGGCGGGAAATGGTGACTGGATCAAGGTGGAGCAGGGTCCCTACAGCGAGGCACCCACATGGAGCAAGGCCGGTACCGTGACCATCAGCGGGGGATGGCACAGCACATTTACATCCATGACGGGCACGACCAGCATGTATCCGCCAAAAGCAACAGGAGGAGGGGCCATGAAGGTGCAGCCCAATATCAAGGTGATTGCCCCACAGTAGGAAAGATGTGAAAACAGAGGTGATGTGGAGACGCCAAATATTGTGATACCATGATTAAGGGGCTGGATCGTGGATTCCAAAATGTCATTGTAGGTATGCACTCGCCCCTTGCACTAAGGACCAGCTCATCAAGTTGATATCACTTGAATTTGATGCGTTGTGTTATGAGCCACGTACCCGAATGCTGGCCTGGGGCCGTTAAGTCGCGCTATTAGGACAACAACTTATTCCCATTGTAGGGGAATGACAAAGTGGTACGCCTTCAATTTTGAGATGCCTTGCCCTACCCATGATCATATCAAGAGATTATTCATAATCTTCGTTATGGCTATTGTTTTGGGGCTGGGGCGGTGGGCTGGGAGCCGGGTAATTTAAGCAAGGGGATATCGCTTTGTAGGTGTCGAATAGATAAAAATTGCCATAGCGTCCCGCAGGTCCAACACAAGAGGCATGGGAAAACAAAAAGGCCGGTACGGATTGCCTCCATACCGGCCTTATCTCTCGCCCCGGGCGGATCAGGCCCGGACGTTTTTTGTCTCTATAATTGAGGCAAATGTCAAGCAAAACTTCTTGACAAATGATAAAAATCGGATACATAACACTCCTATCCATAAAACTCGGCAACTTTTCACCCCACAGCCAAACAGATAAAGCAGCTTAGGCACCTCCTCAACCCATCAGCTTTTCCCATAACAGCGTTGATTCGAACAAACGATGATCGATTTCTGGATTTGGGCTGTTGTTGTCTTGGAACAACGTCCCGCAGATCCCACAGATGTAAGGCTATCTCAGGTTTTCGAGGAGGCAAAATCTTTGAGATTTCCGGGAGAAAGCCAAATATGGCCGGCCGTTGACTGCGGAACCAGGATCAGAAAGTTGGTCGATCAATTTGAACAGGAGTATCTCCCAGTTTTTTGCAGTTGAGGTGCGGTAATCATGTCGACGTAAATGATCACCCTGAAAACGATCAAATCGCTCAGAGGTCTTTTCCTTTAGTGGAGTCATTTTTCGGTCATTTCGTGGAAAGGATTTTAATAATGAAGCACAGAGTTGTTGGTGTCATTGGAATCATTGGCCTCTGTATAGCCTTAATGCTGTCGCCACCAGTTTTTCTACGATTGTTCTCCATGGATGTTTTTGCGACTCAAGAATCTGTACTACTCTGGTGCGCAACCTTGACACTATTCTTTATTTCATTGTTTGGAATTATAGGCCGTCGACGGATAAAGACCGAATTTGCCCTTATTTTTCTGAGTATCCTGATTTTACTTTCAATCGAACTCGCTTTTCGTGGATTCATAGTAATCTTCCGGCCGAAAACAAGGATAGCCCTGTTCAAGGCTTCTACAAGAACCTATTCTGAATATTTAGCTTTTAAAGGGCATCCCTTCATACAATTTGTTGGCAACCCCAATGTTAGGCTGGTCGGAAACGAGCAATTGCGAGGTGCTGTACCATTTAATGATATTGGATTCATTGGAGACAATTTTACATACTCGAAACCAGATGGAATTATCAGAATAGCAACATTAGGTGGATCAACAACTGCGGACGGGTATCCTCAAATAATGGAGTTATTCCTGAATGAATCAAAGCCAAAAAACGCCCGTCGATTTGAATGCCTCAATTTTGGTCAAGGCTGGTATAACTCTGCTCACTCGCTCGTAAATTTCGTGCTGAATGTAGTTGAATATTCGCCTGATTATGTCGTTATTCACGACAACTGGAACGATTCCATTGTCAGAGACGGTGGAGAATCGTTCAGAAGCGATTATTCGCATGCCCTGAAATCCTTTCAGGACCCGAAGATACCTGATAGATATGCTATTCGCTATTCTGCTTTATATAGATACACCAAAGAAAAAATGTCAGGGGAACCATACTGGGCATTTCTTGGCACCTCCACCTTAGTGTCCCGCCCACTTCCCACTGAGAGATTCGGCGATTTGAGTGAATTACGTATCTTCAAAAGGAACATATGTACAATCATAGATGTAGCTCTGCTGCGCCGCATATCCATTGTATTAACCACCATGCCCCATGCCACTGATCCTCGAAAGCCGTTTTATGCATCCGTCAAACATATTGATCAAGCCAATGAAATCATTAGAGAAATATTTCAAAAATATGATGATGATATTCTTTTTGTAGATCTTGATAGAATAATGACAGGGAATAACGAATATTTTCGCGATCTGGGCCATATGGAATCAGCAGGTCTATCCATAAAGGCGCGAGAGATAGGTGGACAAATCCTGAAAAATCGCTTCACAAGATGACAAACCGCACCAAGAGAGGGATGACGGGGTCATTTATTAACAGGCCTGGTGTTGATTACTTCCCTAAACTGCCAAGATTTTGAGGTGATAATCTGACTGAAGAGAGGGGTAATGGAAGCAACTGTTCCAAAAGGCTCTGGCTATAGCGGTGCTGTTCGATTGGATTGAACTGACCGGGGAGATTTTTTGGACGTTACCTTTTGTATGAAGTGATGTGCGCTTCTTGATTATGATATCAATGCGGAAGATTTGTTTATTTCAAAAAGAGGGATGACGAATGAACCGCGCAATGCGGCGATCTATCTTATGCGACATCTGATGGGAACTAAGTTGGAGGAAATCGGTCGAGAGTTCGGTATTAATAATTACAGTTCAGTTAGTACTGTAATTGAAAGAACAAAGCAAAAAGCTACCCATCACCGGAAATTAAGGAAACGAATTGAGAAACTGAAAATAGATTTGAAGGTGAGTCAAGAGCAGACTTGACCCCAGACCCCATGAACTTCCTGCGCCTGTCCAAAGCGTAGCCGAAGGGAACTTCGATCTTCTGAAAAGAAATCCCCGGCATCCCTCTCTTCATTTCAAAAGAGTAGGCAAGTTCTGGTCAGGAAGGGTCGGGCTCGACCACAGGGCACTCGCAGTCCAGGACGGGCCTGATTTCATCTGGGTATGGATCGGTTCTCACACGATGCATACGAAAGGCTGTTAAAGCTCTCGGGCTGAGGCATGGGTGCAGGGGTCCCCAGAAGACTACGCAGCTGGCCATTGGTACTCCTGTTGAACGCGGAGAGCGATTGGGCAAAACAAAAAAACGATCTGCTTGACTAATTTCTTAGTTTTTTATGGACGTCCCAAGGCTGCATGAGGATCAAGCTCTTGGTGTCGTGAAAGACTGGCAGGAAGCGACCAAAACTAGAACGAGCATTCCAATTCGTAGCGACTACGCTGAAATTATGGCATCTATGCCACTGAACATGCTGGAGCGTTACTACATGCCTGAGCTACTTCGTTCGATGGGGGAAAAAATTGAGAAGTAACTCAATGTAAGCATAAGCAGGGGAAGTATAATAAAAAGCCAACCATCAAATCCAGCCGACCCAAAAAGCCGGGCGGCTGATTAAATCGTTAGCCTCGAAAACTTATAAAATGGATGAAAAATGATCCTTAACATTTTACTGAAGATACCTGACGTTGTGTGGGCTGCTGTTATTGCATCGCTGTTGACTCTCGGTGGTGTATTTCTGACAAATCGTGGAAGCTATAAGCGACTGTTAAAACAGCTTGAGCACGAGTCAGTTCAAAAAGATCGTGAACGGAATATGGAAATAAGGCGTCAAGTTTATCTCGATGCTGCGGAGGCTATAACTGAAAATCATCTTATTTTAATTAAAATAACCGATTTGACTGTTTTAGATTCTGACCTTGCTAAACAATTTTCTAAATCTGCAGCAATCATCAGCAAGGTTTATACGATAGGCTCTGCAAAAACAGTAAAAGTAATATCTGAGTTAACGTCTGCGATAAGCAGCAATTATTTAAACCTCATTGCTGAAAGAATTCCACTCATTCAAAGAAAGCATGAAATAGAGATTCAAAATGAGCTTATTATGAAAGCATCTGCCGAACGGGACCAAATGATAGAAATAATGAAGAATGTAAACCTTCAGGAAATTCAGAATGATAGGCTGATGAAGGTAGCTGAGCGCAATTTTAAATTTCAGCAAGATCAGGTTTCAAAACTGTTGGAGAAACGTAACCAACTGATGGAAATAAATGGAAAAGAACAAATTCAGCTTGGAATGAAATGCTTCCAGGCATCAAGAGAAGTAAGTGAGTATTTTCCGCCTGCTATTAATTCTGTTCGGGAAGAGATGGACATTCCTTTCGATGAGGAAGCGTATAGACATACAATCGAACAATCATGGGAAGCCAGTGAGCAGTCTTTAAAAGAATTTCATAGTAAAATTTTAAAAGGCTAACCTGCGCCTGGACGCAGACGGGCTAAAAATCGTGCCCGCTGGTCAGGCGCGGCGTTAGCATTGCTACACTGAATAGAGATTATGTACATTTACGCAGATGAATCAGGTCACTCCGGCCGTCATATTTTCAATGATCCGCTCTTCTATTTCCAGGGCGCGATCATCTCCGAAATTGACACGGAACCAATCCTAACTGAAGTGGCCGAAAAATACAAAGAAGAGTTGGGTCTGCCAAGACTACATGCAAATGAGATTAGGCCTCATATTGTGGAGCGAATAGCAGCTTCTTTCCTATGCCTTCTAGACGATATTAAATGGGTGTTTCATATAACGGCCATTGAAAAGCCGTATTTGGCGATTACAAAATTCGTTGACAGCCTTTTTGATTCCTACGAAAACAAGGGGACGCGATGGCTTTGGTATAATCATGAACTTTTCAGGCACACACTCTGTATCCTATTTAACGATATTCTTTTCGACGAAGATAAAAAGACGTTCTGGACTGCCTATCTTCAAGACGATTTTGGTGGAATCGCGTCTGTAGTAAAAATAGCACTGCAACGGATCAATGCCATTCGGATTGATAAAAGGCTTCATCAAGTAGCCATTGAAGGCCTTAACTTTGCGCTTAAATATCCAGAAGAAATAACCCTCTTGGCAAACCAGACAAAGAAATCATACAAGGGGCACACTCCCAATATGGTAGCTTTTTCAAGTCTGATCCAAGCAGTTCACAAGTTTTGCAAAGAGAACAACACGAAACCTGAAGCCTTTGTTCATGATTCCCAATCAGAATTTGGATCCACTATGAAGGAATACCATGACCTATTTGGAAAAGCCAGGCTCGAACATGATTCAAGTGGATTGGCCTTGCAGAGCGATAGAGTTGAATACGATTTCGGCACGTTTTCTCTTTCATTGTCAAAGCAGTCAGTGAGCCTTCAAGCTGTAGATATATTGTTATGGCTTTATCAGAGAACGGATAAGATTAAGAGCATTGGTTTGAATGAGAAATTGCTCGATGTTGCAGAACCTTTCTATATATCAAGAATCTCATCCGAAATAATTACTAGAGGATGGTTATATAAACTCTCAAACTGTGACTTGACTGAAGAACAGATAGCAAAAGGGGAAAAAACTGTCGAGCAAATGGAAACTATTCATTTGGAAAGGCTCAGAGAATTTGAGGAACAACAAGCACCTAAAGGCACCAAGGCCAAAATGCTAACTTCATGCTGAAGCTGGACTGGCAAAAGCCGCGCTCGTTCCTCGCTTGGCCTTTGCCAGCCACTTAGCATGGTGTTGGCCAGGAGAAGACGATGAAGACAAAAGCTACGCTGTGTCTTGCCATCCTCTCGGTGGTGTGCTCCGCCAGTCATGGCAGCGACCTCACGAAGGAGCACATCAGCACCCTGTTGATGCAGTCGACCTTCAAGATTCAGAGCCCAAGATCCGCCGGCACGTGTTTCATTTTGGGCAAGCCAGTTCCTGACAACCCGAAGGCTCTGCGCTTCACTCTGGTCACCGCTGCCCATGTGCTGGAGGCTGTCGCAGGGGACACTGCGACGCTCGTGTTGCGGAAGAGCACGGGCACGAATTCATGGCAGCGTGTCGAAGTCCCGATCACGATCCGGTCGCACGGCACCAACATGTGGGTAAAACACCCCGAAGCCGACGTCGCAGCCATGCATCTTGGCTTACCAGACTTCATGGCAAGCATTCCCTTGATTCCGACCGGTTTCCTTATCGATGACGATGGTCTGGAGAAGGCTCAGCTCGATCCGGGTGATGAACTGATGTGCCTTGGCTTTCCCCTCGGGAATGAGGCAAATGCGCAGGGATTCCCGATCTTGAGGAGTGGTCGCATCGCATCCTATCCACTCCTTCCAACCCGGAGCGTCAAGACGTTCCTGCTGGATTTTGAGGTCTTCCAAGGCAACAGCGGAGGACCGGTGTTCATGATGGAGCGTTTCCGCAATATCAGGGGTGCCCCCCAGGCCGGGAACTGGCAATTCCTCGTGGGCATCATCAGCAGGCAGCGCATGCTCACCTCCGTGAGTCAAGATCCGTTCAGGAAGTCAGAGGAGAACTACTCTCTCGGACTTGGGGAGGTCGTACATGCATCTCTGGTTGCCGAGACGATCGACATGTTGGGACCTAAGACTGAATGAGGCCAACAACACCTTCCACACCTACAAAATGACCCGCGCGCTGCGCGGCCCATTTTGAAGGTGAAGGTGGCCGTTAGGTATCATGAAACAAATCAAGGTATTTAAATTATGAAAGGTCAAGAAGATAAATTCGAACTTCCTCCAAAGATTGACCGATATTTGGCAACGCTTTCGAAATTTTACGGCAAAGAAGGCCAAAAACAATTACAAGAAATCATAGTCAATTCAAGGCCAAGGGTACATGCTGGATGGAGTTATGATAATTGGAACGGTGGCACACATGGACATGCTCTCTATTTGGCGATTCCTGAATCGATTTATCTAAAAACCGTAAATGAAAAGGCCGATTTGCAATCTGAAATTCGAGAGGGACTCAATAAAATTCACGATATACAAAATGAATTTGTTGAAGAAGTATTCTTTGAGATGGAGGTTCCTGAAGACCACGATTGGCGTAAAGATTCAGGACTGTTGATCACACACAATAGGGTCATTCCAGACCCTGTGGCAAGCAGGATATGGGATAAAAATTGCTTTCGTGTTTTTCTTAGTCACAAATCAGAAGTGAAAAAGGAGACTGCTGGGCTAAAAGACAAACTAAAGCTTTACGGCATTTCCTGCTTTGTGGCACACGAGGATATTCACCCTACAACAGAGTGGCAAAACGAGATTGAAAATGCTCTCCATACTATGGATTCATTTGTTGCATTATTGACAGATGGATTTCATGACAGCCTTTGGACAGACCAGGAAGTAGGATTTGCTTTTGGTAGGGGTATTCCTATCATTTCAGTGAAATTGGGAAAAGATCCATATGGCTTTATCGGCAAATTTCAAGCGCTAACAAGCACATGGGATAAAGCTTCTTTTGAAATTACCAAAATCCTAATAAAGAAGGAGCCGATGCTAAATGCATACATAAATGCAATTCAAGAATGTCCCAATTATGACAGTAGTAATAAGCTTTCCGAATTATTGCCGTTTATAGAAAGACTCACTGAAAGCCAAGTTGAAAAATTAATAAAAGCATTCAATGAGAACGGCCAAGTGCACGATAGCTATGGATTCAATGGAAATAACCCTAGATATTATGGTGACGGTTTGCCGTACCATTTAAAGCGAATAACCAATATTGATTTTAAGCTTTCGGCGCGAGACAAGATCATAAGAGGTTAAAATTAAAAGAATACCTAACCATGCAAATTCAGCCGACGCAAAAAGCAGCACGGCTGATTTGCGGCGTAGGTGACAAATGAATACGACAATTTACGATTTGCTTTTTGTTGCATTGTCTGCGCTCTTATCGTGGTTCATGACACACCGTTACTATTTGAAGAGTTTGCGCAGCCAAGAAAATGAGGCGTCAAAACAAATCGCGGAACTTTCGAAAGCGCTTGAAAACGTAAACACCCACAATGATTTGGTTCTGAAGAATCAGTACATTGAGGGTGCCCTGGAGGCATGGAAAAGAAAAGGTCAAGCTGTTGATTACCTGAACAGCCTTGATATTCCCAACGATGAAAAAGCAGATATTCTTCGCGCTACTTGTTTACGTCACAAAGGGCGTGAGCCGAAGAGCAATCCATTCATTGAAAAAGAGTAGCTTCCGCCATTTAGCGGAAACCTTATAGGAAAATAAATCGTGTCAGCAAATGAAAGTCACCTAACATTTTACTTCACCGGGTTCGGACCAAAGAGCGGCCCTCTCCGGTGAGCAATGCGTTGGCAATATTGATTCAATTGGTAATGCAGTTTTTTTGGCTGGCACTGAACGCTATGCTTGCCCACTTGGAAGGCGTTGTCACGCCCCCTTTAGCTTGCATTTCCGCCCATATCCGCCGCTTCATCCGGTCACTGCCCGCCGCTGTTCCATGACCATAGACCCCTTGATCCTCCCTCGTGCCCGCTTGCGGGCCGCGTTGACGATATCGCGGACCACTTCGGCCTTGCGAGCGTCCGGCATGCGCGACCATTTGTCCGTGCCCACAATCTGTCTGAGCCTGCTGAACGTCAGGGCGCTCGATCTCTCCACATACGCCTCGTAATGGTCGTCGGTCATCTGCCTGGGAGTGCCGCCGATGGAAATAGTCCGCGCCGGGGGTCCCATGGGAAGAATCCCGGCAGTCTTGAGCCGGTTGATCTCCTGCATGGCCCGGGCATGGGCCGGATCGGTCGAGACCACCGGGGGCTTTAGAAACTCGGCTTTTGCCTCCGGGCTCATTTTTTTCACCACTTCCGGAAGCTGTTTGGCCGCGTCCTTATAAACGCCGTCATACCAGTGCGTTGCCCGGTCCAGACTCTCCCGCTCCTCCGCTGCCAGGCCTTTTAGAAAAGTCTCCCGGTCCTTCACGCCGATCCCCCACAGGGGACTCGCGGCCCGGATCGAGGCATCCATCCCCTGGAGGCTTCCGCCCAGCTCCGCATACTTCTCCAGATAGCCGTGGGCCGCCTTCAGGTCCCCGTACCGGAGGGCCTGCTTGTAATAATAGAGGGCGTTGGCCGTGTCGCTCGGGATCACGGCGGAGGGTTCTTTCTGCCGTTTTTTCTGCCAGTCGATCACGGCCTTGCGCGTGTTCCAGTAGGCCATCTCGCCCGGGTCCGCGGTGTAGAATCCCATGGACAGCACATCGTTCCACAGCCGCTGGGCCACGTCCCGGCCCCGCTTGGGCTTGCCTGCGGCCCACTGATAGGGCTTTTGCAGACTGAATATGCTCGCCACGTGCTCCCATTTGTCCCTTATCGGCCTCGGAAACTCGGGATCCGGGAACAGGGACCGGCCCATGATCAGCTCGGCCGCGCCCTTCACGTCCGGCCTGGAGGCCAGCAGGAGCCTTTGCCCCGGGGCCTTCATCATCTCCTTCACCTGATCGCCCCCGGTCTTCTTTCCCTCGGCCATCTCTTCCAGGTCTTTTACCGCATCCTGAAGATTCAACCACTCCAGGGCGTCGGCCAGGGCGCCCTCGAACCGCAGAGAAACAATGCTCCCGTCCTCGCGCCGACCCAGTATAATATGGAGGTCCCGCCGCTGGATCTCATCCATCTCGTCATCCTCATCCGGGAACATGAGCCGGTTCCAGAGCATAATCGCGCCGTAGAGCATGGAGGCCTTTATCCCCAGAACGGCCCCTCTCCATCCAAGCTGAATCCCCATGGCCGCCAGCCCCCGGGCCGCCGACTTCCCTTCATGGGGGAGGTTCCACATGAGCCGCACATACCGGGGCGCGTTGATCTCCAACCAGCTCCAGAAGGGAAGCGCGTAACTCCTGAGCCACTGCCCCCCCTTGCTCACGTTGCCGTAATCGCCGATCAGCTCCCGCGCCAGTTTGGCCGCGATCTCCTCCCTTTTAGCCCCGGCCTGTCGAAGGGCCTCGATCTCCTTGCGCGACGAGGCCCCCACCAGGTCCTTGCCCGGTACGCGGCCTGCCTGGATCTGATCCTTGAAATACCGGTATGCGGCCAGGCGGAGGAGATTTTCCCGAAACACGGTAAATCGCTTGATGTTCTTCCAGTATTTCTGGGCCAGGTTTTCCTTGTTCATGAGGACATTCAGGAGTCCTTCCTTTTCCAGAAACCGGGTTACGTCGTGGGCCTCCTGCAAGGCCCAGCCCGACCCCAACACATCGCGCTCCCGGGCCTCGGCCAGCTCGGCAGCCACCTCTTTGGATGGAGCCTTGACCGCCAGGTCCTTGACCGCCCTGGGAAGGTAATGGGAGATGATTTTAGGCGCATAGGCCATGGCAATGTCCAGGTCGCCCGACATATTGTTGATGTTGTACTTGATGACCCGGAAGGGATTGAGGAGGATCCACTGTTTCCATCCGCCCTGGGCGATCCGCAGTCCCTTTGAGATCACGTCTCCGGACGGGGGTTCCTGGAAATGATCCAGGGTATGGGCCACCTCTTTGGGAATCACCCATTTTTTGCCGGGGACCCGGGCGAACACGTGGGCCACCCGCTCGGGGATCGGTTTCTGTCCGCTTCGCATCTGCTCCAGCATCTGGTCGGTGACGGCATTGACCGCAAACCATACCCCGTCCGGCCTGGGGTCCCATGCCACATACCCCTCCGGGATCATGTCCCGCCACGTCTTGAGGTCCTTGCCCAGGGTCTCCTCGATGAGCCGGTTCCGTTCGAGAATTGCCTTGAAGATGCCAGCCGCCTGCTTGGATCCTGCGCCGGGATTGGCCAGGAGATGGGCCAGGAAGGGAAACCAGCGGGGATGGTCGAAAGAGAGGGACGGCCTCGGCTCGCCCGTCCCTCGTTTGCCGCCCGCCTCTTTCCACTCGGCCACATCTTCGAGATACTCCCGGTGGGCCTCGGCCATGTCGCTCACCACATCCTCGAATCCCGTGCCCGCCGCCTCGTACAGTCCCCCGGATTTCACCTCGTCTCCGGCCATCTGGATGAGTTCGCCGGTATTGATGGCGATGCGCTGCCTGAAGGGGGCCAGCGGATCTTCCAGCGGGTTGGGATTGCGTCGGTACAGCTCCGTCAGGTTGGCGTGCTTGGCGGCCTGCTTGCAGGATGAAAAGATGTCGGCCCGCTCCTCAATGGTGTCCATGGCGGCCTTGACGTCAAGCTGGTGGAGGGCCTGGGAGATGACCTCGAATTCGCTTTCAACATACTCCGTGGAATAGTCCAGCAGGCTTCCCTTGCGGGCACGCTGCCAGCCCTGGCGGTGGAGCCGCACGTCCTTTTCGCGGGCCTTTTCCTTGAAACGGTATTCCTGGTCCAGATTTTCCAGGGCGCGATACAACAGCACCTGGTGATGGAAATAGGCGTCGTCCTGAAGGGTCTCGGGTTTGAGAAGGTCGGCCTCCACCAGGTCGCGCTTGAGCCCGGTCATGTATTCCTGCCGCTCATCCAGGGCTTTTTGAATTTTGGGGGTTTGGTCGATGAGTTTTTTAAGGTGATCCCGGTAAGCCTCCACCTCGCCCCGGCTCTTAAACCCGAACGGCAGCGTCTCCTCTGCCCCGCTCCGCGTTCCGCGCTCCGCGCTCCGCGTTCCTTCCGCCTCCAAAAGCAGTCCCGAATCCAAATCCCTCAGCATATCGTCCATAACAATGGACAGCTCAAAGACCCGCTTGTTCTCCGGGGTCTCCAGCCCTTTCAGGATATCGGTAAGGGTCTTGCCCGCCTTGTGCCGCGATCGCTCCTGGGACCCTTCCAGGACCCGGAGCGGATCGCTGATATGCCCGAAGTCCCGGCCCAGGGCCTCGAAGTGCCTGCGCAGCCGCAGCACGTCCACGGCCCCGCGCCTGATCCGCTCGATCCGGCCCTCCCGGCCCAGGCCCCGGCCAGACTTCTCCAGCCGCTCCCGCACCTGTGCGGGGAGTCCCTGGTAGATGTGTTCTGTGGAAATAGATGGTTTGGCAGGTGTTTCAGGTACCCGGCGTCTTACGTCACGCCGTGTATGCCCAGCTTGAACTCCCTCAGAAAGTCGTCCATGGCCTCGATCTTCTTCTTGGGTGTCCCCTTGGGAATACCGTCGCCCTTGATCTGATCCCACATCCTGAGCAGTTCGCTGGTCGCGTAACCCTTGTAGTCTTTGGGAAAGGTTTTGTCTGGCATTGTCGGTCCTCGCATGGTTCACCTGCCAAATGATGTCCCGCATCTCGCTTCTTGTCAAGAGATTTTTCAATTCACCGGCCCGAATCGGCATCCGAGCATTCCGGAGCGCCCTGGACATGGCGGCCACCGTGGGCGTGTCGGGCGCCAGCCGCGCCTCTCCGTAGTATGCCGTCACCGTAGACACCGAAACGCCCAAGGCCTGGAGTTTTCTCACCAGCGCGGCCACCGATCCGCCCGAGGTCAGGATGTCGTCCACCACCACAACCTCGCGGCCGGCTGCCAGATCCCTCAATCGATCCGCATCCACGGCCTTGTATTCTCTCGGATGAAACGCCCGGTCCTTTTTGGGTATTTTCTTGGATTGCTGTTCGTGCAACACCTTGAACACCGCATTGCCATCCACCGAAACGCCCCCTGTCTCGCGGGCAATGCGCTCTGACAGGGCAAGCGGATGGACATTTTGGCGCGACGAGCTGGGTTGCGATATAAAAAGCGCGTTGCCCGGATCTTCCAGTTTCTCTTTGATGGCCAGGGTCTTTTTGTCTTCCCAGTGCGTCTCTGCAAATCGCCGGGCCGCGGCCATATCCCCCTTGTTCTTGCCTGCATCCCAATCCGGATCCGCCTCCATCCCCTTCTTGTCCACGACCGTGCGATAGACAACCCCCTTGCCGGGCAACTCCAAAAACTTGCGGCCCGCCGTCTCAAGGCGCCCGCCCTCGCCCTTCACACCTTCAGCTTTCAGCCTTGAACCTTCAACTCCCCCCACCACCGCATCCCTGATGATCTGCCGAACATCGCCCTGACGGTACCGGGTCCCCAGCCCCAGCTCGGCATACCCGTACTTCAGATGGATCCCGGCCTTTCGCAGTATGGCCCTCACCGCCCGGATGATCCGGTCCCACACGGTCCTGGGGAGGGTATCGGCCACCATGCCGTCCACGATCCACTCCTCTGCGGCCTCGGCCCTCCCCGCCTCGGTCCCCACATCCAGGCCCCGGTCTGCGGCCAGCCGGTCAATGGCGGTTGCATGGTCCTTGTAAATGCTGTTGAACACGCCCTTGGCCGAATCGCCCAAGCCCGTTTTCACCCCGTCGTGAAAGGCCTCATGGACAAACACCTCAATCACATCGTTTTGGGAATCCATGGCGTCGGCAAAGAGATAAATGGTCCTCCGGCCGCCCGGCGCAACGTCATACAGGCCCCGCACCAGGAAGTCGCCCAGGGCTTCCCGGCCCTTGGCCGCCCGCCTGGCCACGTCCGCCTCCAGGTCCCCCTCGGTCCGTAGCACCCGCACCTCATCCACCCGCAGCCCCGCAAACACCCCCCGGAGCTGATCCGCCAGCCCCTGCACGTCCTTGACCTTCAGCCCCCTGGGGGGCTTTGCGTCCTTCTTGGGCCTTGCGAACAGTCTGCGCGTCGTGGACCCCAGCCTCCGGTCTCTTTCCTCCGGGGTCAGGGGGGGATACCGGCCAGGGATCTCATTCCAGGCATGGGACTGACCGTTTTCAATCACATCCAGGAACTTGAGCAGGCCCAGGTCCCCGCCCATCAGGGCCTGAATATAATCGTGCCGGGGCTTGCTGGCGACATCATCATTCTTTACTGCCAGGGCGCCCGCATTGGTTTCCTCGGCCAGCTTGAGGATATCCACGGTCATCTGCCGCATGGTCCGGCCCTTGACAAAGGGGAGAAACGCAATGGGCCGGTTCTGCCCGTCCATCAGCAGGATGCCGTCTTCATTATTCAGGTTGTCTTTAACAAAGGCCTCCATCTGGTGGGGGGACTCGATAGAAGGGAACCTGGTCCTGGCCGCCTTCCCGATCCTCCGGCGCATCTTGTCGATCGTCACCTTTCTGAGGACCGGCGTGATCCTGGCGGTCTCTCCGGCGCCGCCTTCGGTCAACGGCACATACTGATTGCCGGCAATAATAATGGATTCGGTGCCAATGCCCGATATCCGGGCAAGCCGGTCCAGCCGTCCGGTGATGTCCTTATCCTGGTCTGATGCTTTCAGGCTAATCGAGGGGTGTGCATGGGCAAAATAGAGTTTGGATATTCCGGGGATCCGGAGGGCGCGGCCCATCACCGTATCGGGGATGACTATGGAAGACTGCCGTCCGCCCTTGGTGTGTTCGTGAATCTCGAGGATAGTGCCGTCTTTGTCGACGGCTACGGAATAGAAATATTCGTCGGGTTCGGTTCTGAGTCTGGCGAGGAGGGAGGCGAGGTCGTCCAGCCCGGATACAACGCACCCTTGGGCCTTAATTCTTCCGGAAGTCCGATATCGCACACTGGGGGCGCCTTCCAGCCGTATACCGGGGGCGTCTGCCGCCTTGAGGGGGATGTCTTCGGTGTCTCTGGCGTCATATACCGGCTGCTCCTTTCCCGGGGTGTCAATCCCGGCATCGAATAGATTCTGCTGCCCGGCCTTGGACCCGAACAGGCTCTCCTGCCTGCCGCCGGTGCCCACCGGAATCCCTTTGTCGTGCCTGAAGACCGGGCGGGGTCCCTTTTTCTGGAGCCCCTTGCGTTTGGCCTCGTCCTGTGCCCGGGCCAGCTTCTCCTTTTCGGTCAGCTCCTCAGGGGTCAGCTCGAAGCGCTGTTGTTTTGCGGGGCCGAAGAGGGACTGCTGTTCGCGGACTTCATCATCGGGCGGCTTGGGTCCAAACGAAACATCGTCCCACGCACTCAGGTCGATATCGTCGCCTTCGGGTCCCTGCTCGCCCTCGAGGTCTACGTATTCTCCCGATCCCCAGTCGTACCCGTCTTCATCCGGGCCGCCCTCAACTCCCAGCCGGACAAGCGCCACATCGTCACCACCCGGGTCGAACACCCGGCCATCTTCAGCCTCTGCCAGTACCTGGAGAAGCACGAGGGCTGCCAGGTG
>ENA-OSEO01003336-OSEO01003336.1-sediment-metagenome-genome-assembly--contig:-NODE-3336-length-19335-cov-3.664347_pt1 | contig 19335 bp, 12 predicted proteins | sample MGYA00237883_ERZ534232 | MGnify/ENA metagenome assembly ERZ534232
TGGACGAAACAGCGCGCCGCTTCCTCAAGAAGCAGATAAGCCCGATCAGCACGAGACCCCCTGCCGTGGCGCTGGCGATTGTCACGCCCAACCAGAACATCGGCTGCGCAAAATGGAATGTGACTGTGTGCCGCCCGGGCGTCACGAATACTGCCCGGAAGATGTGGTTCGCCCGGTAGATCGGGACAGGTTGGCCATCGATTTTTGCCTCCCAGCCGGGATAATAACTGTCCGTCAGCAAGAGGAACCCCGCTGAACCGGTCTCGTACTCCACGGTGACATCGTTGTACGACAGAGAAACGATGGCCACAGTATCTTCCGTGGACATACCATCCTGCGCTTGGTCCAACAACGCCACAGCGTCCGAATCCGCCAGCAGCGCGACCCGCTCAAACGGGAAGGTTGGATCTTCGAGCCGCTCAGGGGTCTCGGGCAACGCGTCGTGGACAATGAAAGCACGCGGCAACACGTGCGGATTCTCCCAGATGTGTATCGTGAGCGACGAGAACACCTCCTGCAACGGCCCGCTGAATCCAGCGGGTTCGCCTTCTGTCTGTTCGAGCACGTATTTGATGCCCGCGAGGTCATATAGCCGGGGATTGACCCTCGCCGCATCTCTGTATTCTTGCGCCCAGCGCAGCGTGAGAGAAGACGAGCCGCCGAAACTGGGTATGTGATAGATCATGGGGAAATAGTGCCCCAGCATGTCGTTGGGATCCGCATCCTGATTGGTCGGATAGATTCGATAGAGCCCCACGTTTTCCTGGAGAAATGCCGTGGATTCTCGTTTGTCGAAATAGGCGGCTGGCGCAACCGGATTGATTGCACTACCGCTGACGAGCCAGAGATCGAAGGCAATGAGCACGATGGCAGCGGCTCTGAACCAACGACCGGACAATCTACCCGATAGGAACAGGTATAGCAGCACGGCGCTCAGGTCCAGCACGAGCAGGAAATGGACGAGCGGGTTGATGAGAAACGGGACGGCGTTCAGCAGTAGATTGGAGGGTGGCACGTCGGGAAAGCGAACCAGGGCTTTCACCACCGTACGCAGGGTGAAGATCGCATAGCTGGGATACACATGGTCGACAAACCAGCTCGTCGCGTCCATTATCTGGGTTTTGAGCACGAACACCCAGGGCAGCAACCCGGTCGCCACGGCAGCGAGGGCCAACAGGCCCCGTCCCAGGCGCCGCATCCCGCGTGACTGCTGCGCGCTCGCCAGATAGTCGAACCCGAACCCGGCCAACATCGCCAGAGCGAGTGTCATCGGATACAGCCAGCGGGCCGGCACTCTGAACAGATTGTACAACGGGATATGCGCGATGAGGTGGTAGAGCGGAACCGCACGGCCCCAGGCCAGTACGACCGAGACGGGGAGCAGTATGCCGTAGAACAACACGTCCTTCTCCCGCCGCCGGAACCAGGCCAACACGACCAGGACGAGTGGCAACAGCCCGATGTAGTTGTGATGTTCTTCGTAGAACGCCGGGCCGCGGTAGCCAATCGCCTGATTGCCCAAGAAATCGGGCACGAGGAACGACACCATGCGATACGGGGAGAGGGAATAAGACGTGACGAAGTCAAACCCCAGACTCTCCGACAGCACGGAGAGCGACTTGAGTTGGTATGCCGGCAGCAATTGTGGTGCAGACAAAGCAACACCGATCCCCAGAGCCACCAACAGCAGCACACTATAGCGCAGGCCCATCGCGACCGTTTGTTCTCTGTCGCCGCTACCCAGCAAACAAAACAGGCTATAGAGGTAATAGAATCCGACTACGGTCAACGTCAACAGGATGAACTGGGGATGGGCGGTCAAAATAAACAAGGCGATGACGACACCCGTCAACACAGCGTAGACGTAACTGCATCGACGCAGGGCGATGAGAAAGAGCAACAGAATCAGCGGGAGCCAGATACTGGCAGTCAGGATACTGAAATTCGTGAGCTGGGCCATCAGGTAGCCACTGCACGCATAGACCAGTGCAGCAACCACGGCGCCCGCTCCACTGATCCGCTGCGAGCGTGCCAGGAGATAAGCAAAGAGCCCCGCCAGCACGTAATGGAGCACGACGAAGAGAGTCTGCGCGTAGTAGGGAGGGATAGACAATAGAAACAGCAGATTGAACGGGTACAGCGGTCCTACTTCAGGTTCGGCCTGCAGGGGGTAACCGGCGAAAATATACGGGTTCCAGAACCCGTAGTTCCCCTGCCTCAACGTGTCCATAAGGTAGATTTTCCCAGGGTAATGGAGAAACTCGATGTCCTGGTAATAGAACGTATAAGGCAACAAAATGACGTCCCCGAAACATACAAGAATGGCAAGGACCACCAGGGCCATCAGTACCAAATCTTTGCCATGTCGTTTCAGGAAACGCTTCAAACCTGAACTCGTCATCACCTTCCTTTGGTCTCTCGCCGCGCTACAGGTATTTGGAGACAGAAAAGCCCGAGATCAGCAGCAGAAACGCCATAGATTCGACTCATTGTGCCGCCTAATCGTGCAGACTGCCCTGATGCGGAATGACGCTTGCTCGTGCGCGAGCGTGTGCCGAGGCACCGGCACTCGCCCGTGGGCCTTCCATTGCAGCGCCGGCAGAAAATGCCGTATCAGGAAGCCGGCCTCGTCGGCCATACCGAGAACTCGACCCGCCCGATGATATTGCCCACGGGTACCCCACCCCATTCGCGTGAATCGTTGCTCACGGAACGATGATCTCCCAGCACGAAGACGGTCCCATCCTTCACCGCAGCCGGTCCATACTCCTCCGCAGTCTGTTCGACCAGGTAAAGCTCCTCAAGGCGGGCATCGTTGACTGAGACGACCCCCTGGCGGATAGCCACACGCTCCCCGGGCAGTGCAATGACGCGTTTGACCACGACAGCCGCGGAGCTATCGGGCGATTCGAGGACAACGATATCGCCACGTTGCGGTGTCGCGAATCGATAGGCCAGACGATTTACGAGCAGTACCTGCCCATCCTCCAGCGCAGGGGCCATACTGTCACCCTGCACGCGCACGAGCCGAACCACCACTGGGACAGCAACCAGAGTGGTCACGCAGATCACGGCAATCAGCGCCAAGTTGATTAAACAGCCACGACGTGATTTCCGAATGCGGGATGCTTCCTTCAATTCATAGTCCGACATGGCGCGACCCTGGCTCCTACCCGCTCTTCTCGGTCTTGATTTCTTCGTACACTTGATTGATCCCTGCCCTGAACTGCTGCTCCAATTTATCCTTCTTGCTATCCCGCACAGGAAAGGTGTCGAGCAGCTCGAGCAACTGGCTGTACGTTTCCGCCTTGCTGTGCCCGGCATTGTAGTGACGGCGCACACCAGAGCGCACACTGCGCACAAATGCGGAAACCGGGATAGTCAGAGATCTGTCCCCCGGCTGCCCATGCCCCGGCACCAACGTGTCAAAAGCCATACGGCGGATGCGGTTCAACGCACTGAGCCAATCCCTGGAACTGGCGTGGGACAGAATCGGGTACACCCCTTGAACCACAACGTCCCCTGTAAACAGAATGCTCTCCTGTGGCAAATAGACGAGGACGGAAGACGAAGCGTGCCCACCGACATGCACGATCTGGATATTCTTGTCTCCCAGGAAAAGGCCCATGCGATCGGTGAGGGTCAATTTCGGCGGAATCAGACTGACGCCCTTCAACTCAGCATCACGCACCGCGTCACCCACCTGCATCGAATCGAGCAGCCGCTGGCGGAAGGCATCGCTATACCCGGTGATCTCCTTCCAGCCGAGTTCGTGCCCGATAATCAAGCCCGCGAAAAACTGATTGCCCAGACAGTGTTCAGGATGATGGTCAGTGTTGATCACAAACCGGATCTCCCCGCGGACCACGTCTTTTATCGTCTCGGCCCACGCACGTGCGTCCCACGGCATCATCGGCGGGTCAATCAATACCGCCCCTTCGTCTGTGACAATCAGTCCGACATTTCCACCCGGAAAACCGGTTTCGACATAAACGCCAGGCCCAATTTCTTGCATTTTAGCGATTTCTCCTCCGGACGCTACTGAGAAAGTGCCATTTTCAGCGATAGAACGGCCTGATCCAGAGCCGCTTCAACCTGATCGGTCCGCGAACCGCCACCCTGAGCCATGTTTGGCTGTCCTCCCCCGCCACCACCGATGAGCCGGCAGGCTTCCTTCAGGATGGGACGCACATCTACCGGTACATCGTCGGAGCGGGCCACAATCAATTGGACACTGTTGCCATCCACATAGGCCAATACCACAGCGGTCGCGGGATACCCCATCAGCCGGACCGCCAGATGTTTTGCCAGCAGCGGACCCCCATCGTCCAGCACCGTCCGGACTATGCGGACTCCCCCCGCCACCTCGGCGCTTGCGCGGAGTCTTTCGGCCTCGAACTCCAAGAATCGCTCGTTAGCGCGCCGGAGCGTTTGCTGGCACTCCTTGAGCTCGTCCTGCAAGCGAGACACCGCCTCGGCCAACTCAAAATCGCCTACGCTGAGCCCTGCAGAGACTGCATTGACCAGCTGGTTCTTTCTCCGCGCATCGCGCAACGCGCGCCCACCGCAGACGAAATCGACGCGCATAGCGGTGCCCTTCCGCTCGATCTTGCGCATCAGAATGAGCCCGACTATCCCCGTGCTCCGGCAGTGCGTCCCTCCGCAGGGCGAGTAGTCCACATCTCCGACCTGCACGATGCGAATGGGCCCCGAGACTGCGGGCGTCTTGCGCAGCGGCAGGCGCGCCACGGCATCCCGGTCCACGAAGCACGCTTCGACCGGAAGATCGGCGAACACCAGCTCGTTGGCGCGCTCTTCGACCGCCTCCCACTCCGCGGGCGTCAGCGGCCCGTGCGCAATGTCGATGGTCAGTGCATCCCCGGTCAGATGGAACCCCACGGTCTCGGCATCGAGCAACGCCTCGAAGACATGCGAGAGAATGTGCTGTCCGGTATGCTGCTGCATGTGATCGAACCGTCGGGTCCAATCGACTTGACCCACAGCGATTTCACCCTGCAGTTGCCGGCTGAGCACGTGAACGACCGCCCTGTCCTCTTCCCGCTCCACCACATCCACGACGGGAAGGCCATTCAACGTGCCGGTATCGTGCGGCTGTCCGCCAGAAGTCGGGTAGAATGCCGAACAATCCAACACCACACCCCAGTTCTCGCCCATTGGGAACTGCTCGACGATCGGTGCTTCGAACGAAGTCAGGTATGCATCCCGGTAGTACAGCCGGCTCTGTGCCACATCCATCACGACGATTTCTCCCAAACCAGAGAGCGGATCAACCTGTGAAGTGGGGCAAGAAGCCGGAGATCAGCCACACCCCCAAACCCAAGAACAACAGGGCGGTCAACAGCTTGACAGTGGCCGTATGCCGTTCAACAACACGTGCCAGATCGCCCGAAGACACGCCAAAGAAGGCCAGCAGAAATACGGCGATCAAAGGCACCACAAAAGCCACATTATAGATGAGCAGATAACCGAACGCCTGCCCGCGCAACGTCGGGTGGCTCAAAGCGGACAGGATGACCACGTAAACCTGTCCGGTACACGCCAATTCGATCAGCGACACGACGAAACCGGTCGCAAACGACACGAGCACAAACGCCTGCACGCCGGATCCTTCGCGAATCACACGATTGATCTGGCGGCGCATGTCTGCCGGCAGTTTGAGCTGCATTTGTTCGACTTTGCCACGCCGCGCCTTGAAGTAATCGGTCAGGTTGATCGCAGCCAGCACCAGGCAAAGCACAGCCACGACTATGTAGAAGTAACGGCCCCACCTCGTGATGTCAATCGCTTCGAGCACCTGCAACAGGCCAAGCCCCAACAAGAGATAGGCCAAAAAGACACCCAGTGTGAATGCAACCCCCGTAAAAACCAGATCCCATCCCCTGCGTCCAACGAACGCCAGGTAAGCAACGAAGAACACGATGGTCGCGAACGCACATGGGTTCACCCCATCGACCAGACCGGCGCCGACAACGGCTGCCACACTGATATTTTGAAACAGTCCCGCAACCGCATCACCGCTCTTGCTGGCTTCGAATTGTTCCCAGGTGGCCTCCGCACCCGTCTCTTTGAGTTTATCGAGAATCGGTGTGAGATTCTGCACGGTGATGGCGCTTTCGAGGAGATAGTCGGTGCCGACGAACACAACCGGCGTGACGAGCAGCTCCGATTCCGGGAGACCGTACTTCTCGCCCAGCCATTTGGCCAACGCGGCCTGCTTGACTACATCGAATTCAATGATAGCCAGATTAGGATAATCGGTCTGCTGCAGGTAGTTGAGCTCATACTTGGCCCGGTCACATTCGGTACAACCCACTTCGTAGAAATAGGCCATGTGGATGGGCCTAGCGGAATTCACGTTAGAGGCCAGTGCGGTCGTCACAGTGGCCGAGGTCGCCGGAGTATTCGTGACCGGCACCACGGGAGATGTACTTGCAGCCACGGTACTTACCGGTGAAGCCGCCAGCGTGACGACCGCGGTTGCAGTCGCCTTTGCCGTGTTTTCCGTCTCGTCTGTGGCCACTGCATCGGTCACAGTCGTCGGGCGCGCTGTCGCTACGACTGTAGAGTCATCCGTGGGCCCCGCAGACGGCGGCTCGTTGGTCGCGGTAATTGTGTCCGTCACTATTGGGGCTGAGGCAGCAGCGGTGGCCTCGATATCGGCGGGGGTAAAGACCGGAGAGTTGAGCGTCTCCGTGAACGGCACCGTCTCGGTAACGGTCGCATTGGTCTCTGCGGCCGGCTCCTCCCAGACAATCATCTCCAGCAGTTGTTCTTCGGTCGGCATCAGAAACCCGCCCGCATCCAGCAGTTTCTGTACCTCTTCCTCGAGATAATCCCCAATGGAGTTGGATCCGATCAGAACACTGTTACCGACAAAGATCTCCGGCACACCGGCTTTTTCCGGAGGCACCCGGTAAATCGCCTCCAGCACCAGGCCGGTCTTGAAATCCTCCGGGATCGAAAGATTGAGGGGAATGACATTGAGCTGATCGCCGAACTTCTCCTGAATCGGCGGGAGTATCTCTGTCCTGACCACGTGACAATGGGGACAGGTTTCGGAATAGAGCAAGTATATATCGACGACTGGTTTGTCTGCAAACACGATGGAAGGGAGGAATAAAACTGACGCCAGCACCACAGTGAACAGGCATTTTGTGATTCTATGAAACATTAAGACCTCCGATAGATTCACAGAGTGTATGTCTGGCCGAGCAGGAGGCATCGTCCATTTTTCATTATACTACACTTTCGCTTTTGTTGAAACTCAGTTTGTGGTATAATCGAATTGTGAGCGAAACGAGCAATCCTGCGGGAACATCACATCGGTTGCGACGCATTGGTTTGAATGCACAGCTTCTCTCGCTGGCACCCAATTACCGAAGTGCCGGGATCAACCGCTACATCTACAATATTCTGACCCACTTGTCCAAACACGAAGGGGAGTACTTTTTCAGCGCTTTTCTGAGCGACAAGCACTTCCAGAGTAGCGGAAGTCTGGAACGGTTGATATCACGGTGGCCGACAGCTAAACCTCCAGTGCGGATCTTCTGGGAGCAAATCGTGCAACCGTGGATAGCCGTGCAACAGGGACTGGACTTACTACATTCGCTGGCATTTGCAGTGCCGTTTTGGGCACCTTGCCCGTCGGTGGTAACCATATACGACCTGAGTTTTTTGCGTTACCCGGAAAACTTCCGCCGCGGCAACCGGCTTTATCTCAGCCAATTCGTACGGCTTGCCGCCAAGCGGGCCAATCACTTCATCGTGATCTCGCGGAATACTGCGCGGGATACGTCCGAGCTGCTGGGCGTGGCCCCCTCCAGGATAAGTGTGACTTACTGCGGAGTGGAGGATCGCTTCCACCTGTGGCCAGCGGATGAAGTGGACCAGTTTCGGCGCAAGAAAGGGTTGCCGCAGCGGATGATCCTGTACCTCGGCACGATAGAGCCGCGTAAGAACATCGGCACGCTCCTCAAAGCATACCACCACCTGTTGTCGAAGACGGGCTCATTTGAGTCTGCGGATGAAAACACGCCACGACTGGTGATCGCTGGAGGAAAAGGCTGGGAGTGGGAGGAGGTTTTCTCCCTGGTGGAAAAACTGGGACTGAACAAGTTGGTTGTGTTTCCGGGCTTTGTACCAGACAGCGAGTTGCCTCTGTGGTATAATGCCGCCGAGTGCTTCGCTTATCCGTCCCGATACGAAGGCTTTGGACTTCCGGTGTTGGAAGCGATGGCTTGCGGGACGCCGGTCATCGCTTCTGACGCAGCATCGCTGCCGGAAGTGGTCGGTGATGCCGGGTTGCTCCTTCCTCCGGACGACGTCGAAGGGTTAGCCGATGCCATGAGACAGGTACTGACCGATGACGCATTTAAGGAGCAGCTGCGCCAGCAAGGCTTGTACCGCGCGTCGCATTTTTCCTGGGAGGAAACAACGCGCCAGACCCTGTCTGTCTATGACCGTGTACTGGCCCATGGAGGTTGATGAGTGTTCCGTCAATACAGGCGGTGGCTCCTTTTGAGTCTGGTATTATCCGACATCGTACTGATCAATGTGGCATTCGCCATCGGATACTGGATTCGCTACGAATTACAGTGGATTCGCATCGTCGATGAAGCGAACTATGTCCCCTATTCGGAATATTTGCCGATCGGTCTGCTGCTGACCGTCGTCTTGATCGTCGCCTATTGGCTGGATGGAGTCTACGAGTTTCCACGAGGGCGGTCCTGGCTCAATGAAGTGTACCGCATCATCAGGGGCACGACCACCGGCGTGATCATCATGGTCGTCGGCCTGTTCTTCTACCGCCCGTACTTCTACTCCCGACTCATCTTTATCTACGCCTTCGTCCTGATCGTGTTTCTTTTGGGTTTCAGCCGGCTTCTAAAGAACCTGGTCCTGGTCCAATTGCGCGAACGCGGCATCGGTGTGCGGCGCGTTCTGATCGTGGGTGCAGGGGAGACCGGCCGGATGGTGATGCGCACGATCGTTGCGCAACCGGAGCTTGGCTACCAGATCCTCGGCTTCATCGACGACGACCCCGAAAAATCCAATTCCGAAATCGGACGTTTCAAAGGTCTGGGTACTATCGACAATTTGCGGAACCTGATCCAGGCAGAAGACAGCAATATCGAGGAAGTCATCATCACATTGCCCTGGATGTACCACCGCAAGATCGTTAACATCATGGCGCAGTGCGAGCGACAGAACGTGACCGCTCGTCTCGTGCCAGACCTTTTCCAGATGAGCCTGAGTCGCGTAGAGATCGAGGACCTGAACGGCATTCCGTTGATCGGTATTCGCGAGATCACCTTCAGCCGTTGGGGACTGATTGTCAAGCGTGCTATCGACATCATCGCCTCTGCCACTGCACTGATCGCCCTTGCACCGCTGTTGGGGTTGATCGCCTTGGCTATCATGCTCGATTCACCCGGACCGGTTCTTTTCCGTCAGACAAGGGTGGGAAAAGACGGTAAGACTTTCACGTTGCACAAATTCCGCTCAATGCGCGTAGGCGCGGAACAGGAGCAAGACAAGTTGGCCGAAAGAAACGAGGCGACCGGTCCGCTCTTCAAGATGAGAGACGACCCCCGCCTGACACGAGTTGGTAAAATCCTGCGGCGGTTCAGCTTCGACGAGTTACCTCAGCTCCACAATGTACTGCGCGGTGAGATGAGTCTGGTCGGACCGCGTCCGCCTCTGCCCAAAGAAGTAGATGAATATCAGGAGTGGCACAAAAAAAGGCTGGAGATCGCACCGGGACTGACCGGTCTTTGGCAGGTCAGTGGGCGCAGCGATCTGACCTTCGACGAGATGGTATTGCTCGATATCTACTACATCGAGAACTGGTCACCAGCGTTGGACACCATTATCACTTTGCGTACGATCCCGCGCGTCATCTTCGGTGATGGAGCCTATTAGGATTTATCGAAACCTTCTGATCAACCCAGGGCGGCAATCGGGAGCGAGATGACCCGGCCCATTAGTTCTGGCAGTGTCTTTCAATCTGCGGGACATCCGGTACCACAGGAATTGACGACTACACTAACTGAAGGAGATTAGCCATCGTGTATCAGCTTTCCAAAGAGGATCAGCAGGCGGCAATTCTTTTTCTCCAGGATCTGATCCGGACGCCCAGTTTCTCGCACCAGGAGGGAGACGTAGCCAAGCGGATCGCCACCGAGATGCGCAAAGTGGGATTCGATGCCGTGCGCATCGATCGCGTGGGGAATGTCATCGGCCAGTTAGGGGATGACACAGGGAAGCCCACGCTGTTGTATGACGGGCACATGGACACTGTGGGAGTCGGTGATCCGTCGGCGTGGAAACGGGACCCCTTCGGGGCAGAGATTGCCGATGGCGTGCTCTATGGCCGGGGGGCATGTGACATGAAAGGAGCTCTCGCTGCGATGGTCTATGGCGCCAAGATGCTCAGAGACCGTCGGGGCGCGCTGTCGGGTACGTTGTACGTCGTTGGAATCGCCCAGGAGGAGCCTTGTGAGGGGCTTTCCATGCGCGTTCTCGTTGAAGAGGAGGGGATTCGCCCTGACTTCGTCGTGTTGGGTGAAGCCACGAACCTGCAGGTAAGCCGGGGGCAGCGCGGACGCATGGAGATCAAAATAACCACCAAAGGCAAGGCGAGCCACGGCTCCGCACCACATCGCGGGGACAACGCCATCTACAAGGCCGCCCGCCTGATCCAACAGATCGAGAATATGGCAGCAGAGCTGCCGGCCCACGACTTAATGGGACAGGCAACACTCGCCGTGACCTATATCGAAAACACCGGCGGCAGCCGCAACGTGATCCCTGACTCGTGCAGCTTCTTCATCGACCGGCGACTCGTGTTGGGCGAGACGGAAGAAAGTGTCCTTACTCCCATCAAAATGCTCGTGGAACAAGCCGGCATCGACGCCGACGTCACGCTGACGGAACACAGCTCCACGAGTTGGACCGGGTACGCATGTCGTACGCCGGAATACTACCCTGCGTGGCTGATCGACGAAGACCACCCGTTGGTCCAGGCCACTGTGCAGGCGATACGGAAGTCACTCGATTTCACACCGGAGCTGCGCCAGTGGGATTTCTCGACTGACGGAGTCTATTCCCAGGGTACGGCCCATATCCCGACGCTTGGCTTCGGCCCCGGTGACGAACAATTCGCGCACACCATCGACGATCAGATCCGGATAGAGGATGTTTTCAAAGCTGCCGCTGTCTACGCACAGTTGGCAGAAGACGTTTTGAAATAGACATGCTGTTATGACCGGCGGGTTCAAAGCAACTTCCCTGAAGGGGGTGGAATCATGCGTGCAACAATCGGTCGCAGCACACTCGAGTTGGTCGAGGGTGACATCACCAAGCAGCACGTGGATGCGATTGTCAACGCCGCCAACGAAGGACTGCGTGGAGGCGGAGGTGTCGATGGGAGTATTCACCGTGCCGGCGGCCCGGAGATCATGGCCGAATGCCGCAAGATCGGTCGATGTCCCACCGGCACAGCCGTCGTTACCGGTGCAGGCCGTTTGCCTGCCCGTTTTGTGATCCATACCGTTGGGCCAGTTTGGCGCGACGGCACCCGCGGCGAACCACACATGCTCGCCAGTGCCTATCGCTCTTCGTTGCAAGTCGCCGAAGAAAACGATGTGAGAACCATCGCCTTCCCCTCCATCAGCACCGGAATATACGGTTATCCCATTGATCAGGCCGCACGCGTGGCATTGCGTGCGGCATCCGAGTATCTCAAGGGTGAAACGCGCATCCAACTGGTCCGTTTCGTCCTGTTCGGTGGCTTCGCATTGAGCGTCTACGAAAAATCTCTCGCGGAGCTGGCGAACCGGGATACGGCCATTCGCTTCGAGCAATGAACCATTCTGCCGGCGGTAAAGATGCATGCGAGGCCAGCGTCGCCGTTCAGGGAAAGCTGGTTGCCGGTCGTGGGGTTCATTCCTCTCTCGCGCTCTTGGATTTAACCTCAATCTGTGATAGAATCTCCACAGTCATACAGCAACCAAACCTGAGTTGATTAGGGAGGCGGAGCCATCACGATGTTCATTGGCCAGCAACCGCAGTCGGATATTCTCAAGGATTATGCCACCTACGTGAATCCAGGTCGGGTCGAGACCTTTCAGCGGTTGGGAATGGATTTTATCCCCGGTAAGCGTGAGGGAGTCTGGATCTGGGATGTGGCGGGCCAAAAAAGGCTGCTGAACTGCCGCTGTTCCGGAGGAGTATTCAACTTCGGGCATCGTCCGGCTCTGTTCGTCGACACGCTCAAGAAAGCATTGGACGAGGTCGACGTCGGCGACCACATGTTGTTGAGCGAAGCCCGCGCCAATCTGGGCAGATTGCTGGCGGCGGTCACCCCCGGCGACATCCAATACAGCACTTTTTCGCCGGGTGGGGCGGAGGCGATCGAGATCGCACTCAAGCTCGCGCGGGGCTACACGAAACGCCCCAACGTCATCTCGGTCGAGAAGGGTTACCACGGGCATACCGGGTTTGCCCTGGCGACGGGCGATGACGCGTTCCGCGGCAAATTCGGCCCGATGCCGCCGGGCTTCACTAAAGTGCCCTTTGGCGACGTCGAAGCGCTGGCGGTCGAGATCGACGAGGATACTGCCGCCGTCATCGTGGAGACCATTCCGGCTACCGCTGGGATGCTCATCCCGCCGCACGAGTATTATGCGGAAGTCAGAAGGCTTTGCGATCAATACGGCGTGCAATTCATCATCGACGAAGTGCAATCCGGGCTGGGACGGACAGGCCGGATGTGGGCCATCGATGAATGGAACGTTGTGCCCGATATTCTCGTGACCGGCAAGGGCTTGAGCGGAGCCGTGTATCCGATCTCCGCCACATGTCACCGCCCACATCTGGACGGCTTCTTTCAGGAGAATCCATTCATCCATCTCGCGAGTTTCGGTGGTGCGGAATTGGGCTGTATCGTCGCACGGAAGGTTGTGGAAGAAACGGCTCAACCCGCGTTTCTGGCTCACGTACGGGCAATGGGTAACCGTTTCGCGACAGGGTTCCAACAACTGCAAGCCAAATACCCGCTCATCGCCGGTTGGAGGCAGAGAGGGTTGATGATCGGCCTGGAGATGATCGAGGACGGGTTGGGGCCGTTGATGAGTATGGGCTTGGCGCACAACGGCGTCATCGCCGTATTCGCCAACCACCGTCCCAGCACAGTCCAGATCATGCCTCCACTGGTCATCCAGGAGGCAGAGGTCGATTTCGTGCTGGATGCACTAGACAAGACATGTGCTTGGGTCATGAACACGGGACTGGCATCGCAGCCATCCTTATCCGACATCGTAGTCCATTGACTTCACTTCAGATCGTTCGGCTTGCCGTACAACGGGGACAACTCGATGACCTTCGGGCGTAACGTTATCAGTTTTCACGATTTTCTAAAAGAAGATTATCCGGTGGTTGGCCAGAAAGGGGCGCGACTCGCCGAGCTAACGCAGCAAGGGCTGCCAGTCCCGCCAGGCTTTTGCTTGACCACCACCGCATATCAATCTCTGCTGGCTTACAATGGATTGGCGCACGTTCTGGAGACGCAAGATATCGCAGCCATCCGCCAGGCTGTGTTGGAATCCGAATTGCCGGCCGCGCTCAATGACGACATCGCGCGAGCTTACCTGGCGCTGAGCAATGGGACCGAACCCGGTATTCCAGTCGCCGTGCGTTCATCGGCGACATCGGAAGATATGGATAACGCATCGTTTGCCGGGCAGTACGATACCTTCTTGAATGTCATCGGGCTTCGTCAACTGCTTGACAGCATCCGCGCCTGCTGGGCCGGCCTGTGGAATGAGCGGGCACTGACCTATCTGCAAGAGCACGGGATGGAGCATCTCGTGGGTTGCATGGGAGTAGTCGTCCAGAAGCAGATCCAACCTCAGGTAGCCGGCGTGCTGTTCACGCTGAACCCGCTTACGGGCCGCGAAGAGGAGATGATGGTGGAGTCCGCATGGGGCCTCGGCGAAGCCGTGGTCTCGGGACGGGTCACTCCGGATACCTACGTAATCGACGTTGACGAGCCGGAAATCATTAAGCGGCAGATCGCTCACCAGCACATCATGTTCGCACATCAAGAGGGGGGAGGAATTCAAGAGATCCCGCTTCCTCCGGAAAAGGGTAGCTGTCCCAGCCTGACGGACGAGCAATTGCTGCGCTTGAGCAATCTGGGTCGGCGCGTGCAGGCGATCTACGGATACCCGCAGGACATCGAATGGGCTCTGGAAGACGGTGGGGATTTCGTCATCTTGCAGGCCCGTCCGATGACGTCCTTCAGCTTCGATCCTGCTATGGGGCAATGGACGTCGGGCAATCATCGAGAGGTTTTTCCCGGATTTCCAAGTCCCCTGTCTATCTCGCTGAGTCTACGCCACGAATACGGCGCCGCGCTGAGCAGCTTCTTTATCAAATTGAAAATGGGCAAGACGCCACCCAAAGTGGAATGGGGCCGACTGTTCTTTGGACGACCCTACTGGAATCTGAGCGAAGTCAAACACCACCTCGCACTCATTCCGGGATTTCGGGAACGAAACTTCGATGCCACAGTAGGAATCGAGCCCACATACGACGGCAACGGAGTGAGCACCCCCTGGACTCCGCGGACCGTCATGCGGGCTATTCCCATCCTGCTCGCGTTCAGGAAGCTCTACCGTACCTATTGGCAGGAAGCGAAGGCTTACCAGGAACGTTTCATGGAGCAGATTGAGCCGGAACTGGATGCCGTCGACCCCACAAAATTGACAGACACCGGTCTGGGTGAGTGGGTCAAACGCGTCTTCGATGTACACTGGAACACCAACATCGTCGCGATGTGCGTCAGCTTCCTGTCCGAACAGGCTCAGGAGGGTTTCGAGCCGGTCATGGGCCGCCTCAATGCCGGATTGCCACCTGACGAACAGATCGCCGAGGGCGACCTCATCACGGGGCTTACCGGCGTCCGTACCGCGCAACTCGGGTTGGAGATGTGGAATCTTTCCCGCCAGTCACTGGAAAATCCCCACGTCGCCGACATCGTGATGAACACAGATCCCCGTGTGATGGCTGACGCACTTCAGGCAACACCCGCAGGGAATGCCTTCTGGAACGAAATCCTGGCTTTCATCCAGCGTAACCGGTATATGTCCGAAGTGGATGAAGATCTATCCAAACCACGCTGGGACGAAGATGCCAGCTTCGCATTAGCTACCTTGCAGGCCTACGCCCGGGCCGATGAGTCACTCAATCCCGCCAGGCAATTGGAGATCCAGCGTCAGGTTCGCCAGGCCGCAGAGACACGCGCATTGAGTATCCTGTCGCGTGGCTGGCGACATATATGGCCGTTCAGCAAGAGGACTTTCCTCCAGCAACTGGATACGGTCCGGAGATACGTCTGGTGGCGGGAAGAGCTGCGCCTCATTGCGTCGCGCGCGTTCTATCACACGCGCCGTTTCGTCAAAGAGCTGGGGAAACGCTGGTCGGCGCAGGGTTTGCTGGAATCGCCGGACCACATTTTCCTGCTCTATCGCCGGCATGTCCTCGCCGGCATTGAAGGGAAACTCACGTCGCAGGAGGCCAAACAGTTCATCGACCGCTACCTGCGCATGAAAGCCTGTTATTCCAACTTCGACCCGCCGACCACCATCGGACAGGGCATCCGTCTCGCGACACGCAGACCTTCCAACCGGTCGAAGAAAGGACAACTCCTGTTTCGCGGCGTCCCGTGCAGCAGCGGACAGGTAGAAGCTCGTGCTCGCGTCGTCCACAACCTGGAGGAAGCGCAGACCTTCCAGCGCGGCGAAGTGCTCATCGCCCCCTACACCAACCCTGCCTGGACCCCCCTGTTCAACCTGGCATCGGCCATCGTTATCGAAGAGGGCGGCTTGCTGTCGCACGGTTCCGTCGTCGCTCGTGAATACGGCATCCCGGCCGTCGTGCGCGTCGAGGGCGCTGTCGAGACGTTCCACAATGGGCAGCGCTTGCGAGTGGATGGCACGGCTGGTACTGTGGAGATACTGAATGATGCGCCCGCAAGCCCCAAACCGTTGAGCATCCTGGGGCTGGAGAAGCTGGTCGCCAGCGCGAAGTAGGCCGCGGCAGGCGCAGGTGTAGGCTCCACACCATCCGGCAACGTTCGGCCGTTGGTGGGCCTCTGGGAGTGATTATGGACAACCCCTCGACAGCTTTCCAAGACTTTTTCGTGCGCGAAGGCAGGTTACACCCGGCATGGAGAGCCATCCTTTACATCGTGGTTTATCTTTTCTGTCTTTTTTTCATCCAGATTCCATTGATCCTGGCTTGGCTCACGATTCTGTTGCGCAGCGGGAACACCCTGGAAGCAGCGCTCACCCACCTCGAAACCGACATGTTGTCGCTAACCTGGATGCTCCCATTGGCCGTCTTTCAGACAGGCAGCATCGTCGGGGTGACTTATGTGTTCCGGCGCTTGCTCGACCGCAGATCATTCGCCGGTTTGGGGTTTAGGACGCTGCCAGGATGGGCTGGGGAAATTGTCCTGGGGTTGCTGTTGGGTTTTGGTGTCATGGGCGGCATTTTCCTGGTGGAATGGATCACTGGCTGGGCGACCATCGCTTTCGCAACCACCTCGTTTTACCAGCTCGCTGGCAGCCTGATAGGTTATGCGCTAGTATACATGTCCGCAGGTATTGCCGAAGAGCTGATATTCAGGGGCTACCTGCTCCAAACATTGCAGGAATGGCCAGGCACGCTCGCCGCCACCGTCATCACCTCAGTGCTCTTCGGCCTCGGCCATGCCTGCAATCCCAACGTCAGCCCTCTGGCGCTGTTCTTCTTGATCGTAGCCGGTTTCATATTCGCGTATGCGTACCTGGCGACCGGCCGTCTGTGGCTGCCCATCGCCTTGCATTTCTCCTGGAATTTCTTCCAGGGGCCGGTGTTTGGCTTTCCGGTCAGCGGGGTACCGCCACAGGGGATATTCAGCGTTCAGCCAACGGGACCGGCGCTGTTGACCGGCGGAAGTTTTGGTCCTGAAGCAGGGTTCATGGGATTGGCTGCATTGGCGATCATCACAGTGACCATCCGGCTCTGGAGTCGAACAACAACCAAACAGGCGATGCGATATGCAACCCCGGCACATTGACCTGGGTGGAGGTCAATGGCAGGTCGGCGCCGTTCCCGACCAGGCGACGCGCGCCATCACTACGCGAGACATCGGTGCGGTCGAGACATGGCTTCCGGCCACGGTCCCCGGCAACGTGCGCGCCGACCTGCTCGCCGCGGGGTTGATCCCAGACCCATTCACCGGCAGGAACAACGAGGCGAGCCAGTGGGTGGAAACGCACGACTGGTGGTACCGGCGCGAGTTCCCGCTCCACCTGGACGAAGGCAAGCGTGCGTTCCTCGTGTTCGACGGCGTCGATTACTTCTCTGCGGTCTACCTGGACGACGAATTGCTGGGTTCTCACGAAGGGATGTTCTCGCGGCAGGTTTACGAGATTACGGCCCGTGCACGTGGCGCAGCGGGAGCACATCGCCTGGCCGTGCGGCTCCTCGGGCCGGCGCACTTCCCGCGCCGGGACCTGAGCCTGTTCGAGCGGGCGTGGGATTATCTCTCACGCCGCCTGTCTGCCCACAACAGTGCATTCACCGCGCGACTCGACTATCTGAAGTGCCAGATGGGTTTCGGTTGGGACTTCGCGCCACGCATGCGCACGATTGGCATCTGGGATCAGGTCACGCTGTTCGTGTCGGGTGCGGTGTGGATACGGGACATCCGCGTCCGGACCGCGGTCGAAAGCGACGGAGCCGCGCTAGGGTTCACCGTCCAGCTGGACAGCGCGGGCGACGTGCCGGTCAGCGTGCAGCTCGAGATCCGCGAGCGCGACAGCGGCAGCCTTGTACTGTCCGGAACTCGCGATGCGGCGTTACATGCAGGGCAGCAGAACATCGAGACCACATTGGTTTTGGAGAATCCGCACCTCTGGCAGCCCTGGGACAGGGGCACGGCCCACCTGTACGACCTGACAGTGCGGGTTGCCCGGCATGGAAATGCCGGTGGCGATGTCCTCGATTGCCGCAGCCATCCGTTCGGCATCCGCGCAGTGGCTATGACGCACCTGCGCGGTAGCCCACGCAACAGCGAGCCGTGGCTCCTGACAATCAATGGGCAACCCGAATTCATACGCGGCGCCAACTGGGTGCCATTGGACGCCTTGCCGGGAAGAATCCAGGCAAGCGATTACGAGCAGATGTTAGACCAGGCTATTGGTGCCGGTATCAACATGCTGCGGGTGTGGGGAGGGGGATTGCGCGAAAAGGCGGCATTCTACGATTGCTGCGACCGGAAGGGGATGCTGGTCTGGCAGGACTTCCCATTCGCCTGCGCGTTCCTGGGGTACTTCCGGCGTGACCCGCTCTATCTGGAACTAGTGAGGCAGGAATGCGCGGAGATCGTCCGCCAGTTGCGGGATCATCCCAGCGTGGCGTTGTGGTGCGGAGGAAACGAGTTCAGCCCACGGCGCAACCACCGGCTGATCGCTGTGCTGCGAAATGTGGTCACACAGGAAGATGGGACACGACCGTTCAAGCGCGTCTCTCCGGACCGTCAGGAGAACCACAATTGGCGTGTGTGGCACGGCAGACGCCCGGTCGCGGACTATCGCCAAGAACGGTCCAGTGTTCTGGGAGAATTTGGACTGCAAGCCATCCCCAATTTGGATTCGTTGCGGAAGTTCATCCCCGAACAGGACCTTTGGCCGCCGGGCGCGGAGTGGGAATACCACAACGCGGAGATTGAGAAGCTGCTGCAGTACGCGCGACCGTTGCTGCCCGCTGGCACGGACTTGCTGGAATCCGGCGAGCGCGACACAACCACCCTGGAGGCACTCATCGCGGCGTCCCAACAGGCCCAGGCCCACGGCCTGCAAGTCGCGGTGGAGCACATGCGCCGGCGCAAGGGGCGGACGAGCGGGATCCTGCTGTGGCAGCTCAACGAGCCCTGGCCGGCGATTTGTTGGAGCATCATCGATTACTACCGGCAGCCGAAGGCGGCGTACCAAAAGCTGTGCACCGTCTACAATCCCGTACTGCTGAGCGCTGCGTATCCCTTGCGACGTTACGAGCGCGGTGACCGGCTCAGCATCGAGCTGTGGACCATCAACGATCGGTTGGAACCGCTCGAGTCCGCTTTCGCGGAGGCCGTGTTGGACGGCGAGACGATCCTCCGCTGCGCGGTCAGCGTGCCCGCCGATAGCAGCCGGCACATTGCCCACACGCTGTACACGTTGGACCACACGCCACAGAGGCTCTGTCTCAGCCTGACAGGGCGGT
>ENA-OSEO01003337-OSEO01003337.1-sediment-metagenome-genome-assembly--contig:-NODE-3337-length-19332-cov-4.272968_pt1 | contig 19332 bp, 18 predicted proteins | sample MGYA00237883_ERZ534232 | MGnify/ENA metagenome assembly ERZ534232
CTCCCTAAGCTGGTTCTTATCCAGCTCAGTTTACTAAATCTACCAGGCTAACGGTTGCTTTTTATCATTCCTCCTTTATAAAGTAGAGAATCTCTGTGAAACCGGTTTGGTTTTTTTAAGGCTTAGTTTAATTATATTCTAAAATGCTTATGTTTTCCTGTTTTTGCATCTGCTACTAAGATATTGTAATAAGTTTTTTTTTCAAATGCAAAACAATAGGAAAGAAACAATAGGGAGAAAACCTTGTTATACCCTTTCTGTTCTGATATGATTTGACTTCCCTTAGGAGAAAATAGGATGGAAAACCGCCTGATACGAATAATCTATAATCCCATTGCTGGAAAAGGAAAGGCTTTAAAGCTTCTTCCGGAGGTAAAGAGACACCTGCAGGATCTGGGGCTCCCCTATCATCTGGATCTTACAGAAGGTGTAGGACATGCTATAAAACTGGCAGAAGCCTCCTGTTCCGGAGAGTATGATACTTTGGTGGCAGCAGGCGGAGACGGAACTATGAACGAAGTACTGAATGGCATGATGAAGGCCAAAGAGCGGGTGAGTACTCTTCCTAAATTGGCTGTTCTCTGCGTGGGGCGGGGCAATGACTTTGCCTATGGAGCGGATATTCCTACCGATCTCCAGATTGGACTGGAACTGATCAAGGAAGGAAGAACCAGGGAGATGGATGCTGGAAGGATTACTGGGGGAGATTATCCTTCCGGCAGGTATTTTGGAAATGGAATAGGGATCGGATTTGATACAATTGTAGGGCTTGAGGCTGCTAAAATGAATATCCATGGTTTTATGGCCTATGTTGTAGGAGCCTTGAAAACCCTGATAACCTACCCGGAGCCTCCACAGATCAGTATTAATTTCAATGATAAAAGCCAGGAACTCCAGTCGCCCCAAATATCCATTATGAATGGCCGAAGGATGGGGGGAACCTTTTTTATGGCCCCGGAAGCATACAATAATGATGGTCTCCTGGACCTGTGTATGGCGGATAAAATGAAAAGAGGGGAGCTTGTATCTGTGATGCTTCAATATACAAAGGGAACCCAGGCAACCAATCCCCACATTACCATGGACAGAGCTGTATCCTACGAGATAACGGCTCCGGAAGGCGGGCTTGTTTGTCACGCCGATGGAGAAACTATCTGTATTGATGGAAAGAGGCTTTTTGTAGAAGCCTTACCCAGACAGGTTGTGGTGGTGTGCGATCCAAGTCTACGGAAACCGGTGAATGAAAAGTCTGGAAAAGATCGTTAACCTATTTATCCGCTTGGTGATCCGATGTGCCTGCCGAATTGATGCAAAGGATCTGTCTAAACTGCCCCTTAAAGGGCCCTATATAATTGTGATAAACCATATAAATTTCCTGGAAGTGCCGCTATTGTACCTTCAATTCCTGCCAAGAGCTGTAAGGGCTTTTGTAAAAATTGAAACCTGGAGTCACCCTCTCTATAAATACCTTGCCAAATGGTGGGGTGGAATACCTGTAAACCGCGGAAAGGCGGATTCCTCCGCCATGCGGGAGGGGATTGAAACCCTCCGAAGGGGAAATATTCTTGTTCTGGCTCCGGAGGGAACAAGAAGCGGAACAGGACAGCTTCAGAAGGGTTTTGCCGGGGTAGTTGCCCTGGCGGCGAGAAGCAGGGTTCCTATCTACCCAGTAGCCCACTATGGGGGGGAGAGATTATACAGAAATATTAAAAAATTCAGAAGAACAAAAATTACCCTCCGGGTTGGAAAACCTTTTATTCTTAATCTGGGAGAAAAAAGGACGACTCAGCAGATTAGACAAGAGGCGGTGGATCAAATCATGATTAAGCTGGCAAGCCTGCTTCCGAAATTCATGCATGGTTATTATGCGGGAAAAGAATCTGTAGAGGGTTACTTAGAAGAAATAAAATAAAAGTATTACCCCGGACGCGACTCGAACGCATGACCTACTGCTTAGGAGGCAGTCGCTCTATCCACCTGAGCTACCGGGGCAGACTGGAATATACTAATGAATGATGGTAAGAGTGTCAATCTAAGGGATAATATATCAACTATTAAAATAGGTGGAAGAGATTATACGATTCTTCCCCAGCCTTTTGGCCTCGTACAGGGCTTCGTCAACCTTTCTTAGGAGATCATTTATACTCATCCCCTGGACATAGGTACAGAGTCCTCCGCTGATTCCTAGGGTGACCATTTCTCCCCTCAATTGTATAGTTGTAGAACATACCATACTCCGGCATTTCTCGCCGGCAATCATGGTATCCTCCTCCCCAGACTCCGGGCACAGCACCAGGAATTCCTCCCCTCCCCACCTGGCGCAGGTGTCGGCACGGCGGAAGCTTTTACGAAATATCTTTGCAAGATGCTTTAAGGCTTCGTCCCCCATGTCGTGCCCATACCAATCGTTTATCTTTTTAAAATCATCCACATCAAAGAGAAGAACGGAAAAGCTGCTTTTGTACCGTTCTGCCCGGTTGTGCTCCATCTCCAGTCTTTCCATGATGTCTCTCCGGTTTGGAAGACCTGTAAGTACATCGGTGTGGGCGAGAAGTTCCATTCTTATGGAAAGATCCCTCAGTTCTAGCTGGTAGGAATCACTGATGGTTACAATCTTGTTCATCCGGTTATTCAACTTTTCGTATCTTTTGATTAATACCGCCAGATCCTGTCTCAAGGTCTCCGGGTCCTCTTCAGGGTTATCCAACTCCTGTTTTAGTTTCTGGATTAAAGGGTCTTCTGAGGCCTTAAGGTATTGCTTGGCTTCTGAGGACTCCTCTTTTTTTGGCTGTTGAAAAACGGGAAGCTTGCTGTAGTTTTTCTGAGCACATTCCGGGCAGAGCCCATAGGTGAAGAGTAGATCGCCATGAGCAGAGAAAAACTGTTCTATTTGAAGCCAGTATTTTTCCGGATTCCTTATCTTACGGCAGCTAAGGCACAGGGAGAGTTTTATCTGTCTTAATTCCTTAAGCTCCTTTTGGGCTGAACGGAGTTCCAGGGCCAAGGTTTGGTTCTCTTCCTTCAATTTTTCCAGGAATTCCGATGGGTTATTACTTTTTTTCATTCTGTGACCTCTTCCTTTTCAAAGGGTTGGATCATGAAGGGAATGCTCAGATCCTCTTTGAACTCCTCCGCAAGATCCCTGGCTCTGTCATTTCCAGCCTGATAGAACCAGGTGATGCTTACTTTCTTTCCCTGCTCAAAGGCCTCATTCAGCAGATCCAGTATATCTAGCATGCATTTTGTGCTGCTGGAGTTCATGTAGTTTACGGATACATTAAATTGTAGAGTTTCAAGTTTTGGGATTTCCGAATGGAGCCAGTCAAAAACAGGAGCAAAAAAGGCAAAGGAGTTTTCCGGATAAGATTCTCCCGACATCTCCAGAGTATCGGAATCTTCGATAAATATAATTCTTGGAGTTGATTTTGTCGCCTTTATATCCAACATGACTTAAGCCTCTCCTGTGACTGTAACATTAAGACTGAAGAAATCGTACTCCTCGTCCAGTGGACAGAAGGAGTAATCCAAGGAATCTACCGCTTTTCTGGCCATGATTATCAACCCCAGGCCGGCCCCTTCAGATTCAGGATCCCTGGGCTTTCTGAGGGCTTCCTTGTAAAAGGCTTTTAAATTCTGTTTTTCTACGGAATTTATCTCTTCCAGGCGTTTAACCAGTGCTGGGACATCCCTCTTTAAAATACTGTTCCCCGAGGAAACAGTGTAATGACTATTGGTTTTTCCTATAACCAGGATCGCGGTGTTGTGCTGGTTCTGGGAGCTTACATTCTTAGAAAGGTAGTTCCTGACGTTCTGAGTCTGCTCTATATAAACAGAGAAGACATCGGATACAGTTCCCTGGGTAAGCTGTTCAGCTTCAAGATATCGCTTTATCGCATTCCCTATCTCTTCGATAATACTGTGGGTAAAGGGGCCGTTAAAACTGATCAGAATCCCCTGATCTGTAAAACTGTTTTTTAGTTTTAAAAGTTTCTCCATCTATTTCTCCTTGGATAAACTAAGGCTAAAGCCGAGAAAGGTAATATCATCTCTTTGTCCATTATCTCCTTTGTAATCTGAAAATTCCTTTAGAAAGAATTCCTCCTGTTTCGAAGGATCAATTTTACATCCCCTTTTTATTATCTCCGCAAGCCTGGCTCTGCCAAGACCGAATCCCTTGTCCCCTCCAGGCAGATCCAGAATTCCGTCGCTTAAAAGATAGAACCTTTGGTTTTCGGACAGAGAGATCGGATGTTCCCTTATCTCCAGGTTGTCTTTGGAAGAGGAAAATCCCAGCCGGATTTTATTTCCTGGATACTCGGTAATCTCTTCGCCCTCTGCGACGTACATCGGGAGACCTCCTCCGGCAAAGATAAACTGGTTTTTCTCTCTATTGTATCTGCCCAGGGCAATATCAAGGCCATTGTCCAGGTGGGCAACCTCGTTTTCACTCCTGAGGGTCTGTTTTACAAGTCTGTGCAGATGGAGTAGCATCTCTGCAGGGCCCGCTTCGGGCAAGGTGTCAATGATCCTGTTTAAGAGGGCATTTACCATCATGGTCATAAAAGCACCAGGAACACCATGCCCCGTGCAATCCACGACGGCGATACAAAAGTCGTTTCCAAGGTCCCGGAAAAAGTAGAAATCCCCTCCCACAAGATCGAGAGGTTTTAAAAGGGTGAAGTAGTTTGTAAGACGACGTCCAAGTTCTCCCGGTGTGGGAAGAATCGAGTTTTGTATGAGTTTTGCATACTCGATGGAGTCTATGATCTTTTTCTGGGATTCTGCAAGAAGGAGATTCGAATTCTGCAGTTCCCTGGTGCGCTGGTTTATCATCTCTTCCAGGTTGTTGGTGTAGTGGCGGATCTTCTCTGTCATGGTGTTGAAGGAAACACTTAATAAGCCGATCTCGTCCCTGGTTTTTACAGGGAGATTGGTATTATACGATCCCTCTGCCACCACCGCCGCTGCCTTGGTAAGGTTGCCCAGGGGGCGAAGGATCAATCTGTTGATTGTAAAAATAACACTGGCCAGAATTGTCAGAAGAGAAATCAGAATAACTGCGGCCAGGGGGAGAAAATCGGTAAGACTGAAAAGATTGTCCTGATCCAGGAGAACAAGATTGTACCACCCCAGTTCCGGGATGGATCCGAGGGCGGAAAGAACCTTCTTTCCCTCCAGGGATAGAGTAAAGGTTTTTACAGAGTCTCCTGAGGCCGTTTCCTCAATGTATCGCCTTAAAACCTCACGGTCTTCCGGTTCGTCTATCAGGAAGTAGATATCAATCTTGTCCGAATCCTTTGTAACCTCGGCGTTATGATTGATAAGCCTCTCATCCGGATGTGCCTGAAGGTCGCCGGAGGAGTTTATAATAACGGAGGTTATGCCGGGGTTTTTCTGAGCCACCAGGGTTTCTAAAAAGGCGGTAAGGTTCATTCCGCACCCAGCAATTCCTATTGCTGTGCCATCGGTATCCCGGACAAGTACATTTATCCAGACCCGGTTTTCCTTTAGCATGACATTGTGGTCCACATTCAGCGAGAAATCCCGGTTTTCCTCTAGGGTCCGGTAAAACCAGCGGTCTGCTGGATTGTCCGGGGTAAGGGAAGAGACCATAACCTCTTGCGTGTCCGGAGTTTTCGCATAGTAGTTGCCGCTAGATCGAACGGCGAGGAACCAGGCCTTATCCCGGAAAAAACGTCTGTAGCTTTCCAGCTGCAGTTCTGCGCGGTATCTGGTTTCCTGATTCTGTTCCTGGAGTATCCATTCCTTGATCTGCGGGTCGTCCGCAAGTTTTAGGCTTAAGCCCAGCTCCCTTTCTACCAGGGATAGTATTCTGTTTTTATCCAGGAGATTTTGGGATAGGGCATACATGGTGGCATATCTTCCGCTTATGCTTTTTGCACTTAATGAGAAAGCGAGAAAGGTGAGTAAGGCAATGATCATATATACAATCAGAATAACGGTTATAAAGGCGCCAAGAAGAGAGGAGTGATCTTTCCTAATAACTTTTTTCACAACATCTAGAATATATAATAAAACAGGATTTCGCAACGGTTGCTTGCATGGGTGCTTTTTGCTACAGTGATATCTCCATAACAATCTTTATCCTGGAGGGCTATAAATGAGAACATTAACCCATGTGTCAAAAGAGAAATCGGTAGAGAATCCTAAGGGTATAACAAGAACTACTCTAACCTATAATAAAGATATAATGCTTTGTCATTTTAAGCTTGATAAGGGGGCAGAGATTCCAAGACATAATCACCCGGCTGTTCAGATAGGTTATGTTGTCAAGGGAAAGGTCCTGTTTACCAGGAATGACGAGGAGTTCCTTGCAGAACCGGGGATAAGCTATCTGTTTCAATCCCAGGAATACCATAGTGCAAAGGTGCTGGAGGATGCAGAGTTAGTTGAATGCTTTACTCCCACCAGGGAAGAGTACATAAACTAAGGGCCGGAAAGGATCTCTTGGAGGTCTAAAAAGGACGCTCCAAACCGGTCCTGCAGGAAACTTCTTGCTCCATCGAAAACCAGCAGAGGAGTTGAATCTATGATCGCCGCATCGGAGGTTACAACGAGACCCTCCTTTGCCTGTTTTACCCGGAAGTCGGCAGAATCACAGGTTATGCATTCCCCCGGCAGGCCTGTTTCTTCCAAAATCCTTCGGAGGGCTCTTGCGTGCTCAGCACTGTGAGATACCGGGGAATCCAGATAGAATTTGATCTTAGCGACTCCAAGGGTTTTTAAAAACCGGATCATCTCTCCTGCAAGACTTATAAAAAGCTCTCTCTCGGAGAATCTGCCGTGGGTTCCTCCAGCATCCCGGAGAAAACCGTCGTAGCCCAGAAACATTCTTTTGCCCAGCCTGTAATTAAGAAGGGTGAACAAGAGGTTGTACCCGTCAATGGTAAGGGTCTCTCCGGGAGAAGACGCAGAGAGTTTGTCCCTCCTGGTTATTGCCCTTGGGCTGGAACAGATTCCGCGGAAAAGGATCATTCTTTCTGTTTTATCCAGCCTGTAGCGGTTTCCTACCAGGGTCACGGCTGGGGTTTCCGGATATCCCCGGTTAAGCAGGAAGAGATAATCCTTCGCAGCCTTGGAGAATCCCCGGGACAGGGAGTTTTCTTTTTCCATACCTAAGAATCATTTTAATGGATCCTTCCCTGTAATGAAAATAGTTTTTAAACCATGGTATTATAAGAGTCCCCATGATAATCTTTTTATTCAAGAAGGAGGAAGCGGAAGATGAAATATGATCCCCATTGTTACCCCTTTGCCTCAAAACGGAATCTTCTTTATGGGCACAATGGCGCTGTGGCCACATCTCACCCTGAAGCGGCGAATCTTGGGCTCTCCATTCTTAAGAAGGGAGGGAATGCGATAGATGCGGCGGTTGCCACTGCTGCAGCTCTGGCTGTACTCGAACCTACCTCGAACGGGTTGGGAGGGGACTGCTTTGCCCTGGTCCATGACGGAAAAACCCTTCACGGGCTTAATGCCTCCGGCTGGTCTCCCAGGAATTTAACTGCTTCCCGGTTGGTTTCTCAGGGGATAAGGGAGATACCCCGCTACGGCTGGGAGGCCTTTACTGTTCCCGGAGCTCTGGCGGGCTGGCATCTTCTTCTTAGCCGGTTCGGATCCATGTCCCCGGGGGATCTCCTTTCTCCGCTGATTGACACTTTTTCCCGGGGAGTTCCTGTTCCTCCCACAATTGCAGAAAATTGGAGCCGTGCCTGTAATAATTATTCCGCGGCCCTTAAAACGGGAGAAGAACAGCGCCGGGGGCTTTATGAATCCTGGTTTAGAACCTTTGCGCCGGAGGGCAGAGCCCCTAGGCCAGGAGAGCTTTGGAGGTGCGATGATCAGATCGGGACCTTGAACCTCCTTAAGGAGGAGGGGTTCAGGAGTCTTTATGAAGGAACCCTCGCAGAAGCTCTCCTCTCCTACAGCAACAAAACCGGAGGATATTTGGAGAGAGAGGATCTTTCCCTTTATCAGCCGGAATGGGTAGAACCTGTTTCAATTAAATACAAGGGCGTAGAGGTGTGGGAGATACCGCCCAATGGCCAGGGGATTGTAGCTTTAATGGCCTTGGGGATGCTATGCCAAGACCAGTTCAAGGGCTTTGAAAACCTGGAGGATCTGCACCTGGGGATAGAGGCGATTAAACTCTCCTTTACCGATGCTCAAAGGTATCTGGCAGATCCGAGGTCTATGGATTATAAAGCCGGGGATCTTCTAAATCCTCCGTATCTCTTGGAGAGAAGAAGTCTTATCGGCCCAGCCGCCCTGGAACCTCCCCCGGGGAAACCTCCCAAAGGGGGTACGGTGTATCTTGCCACCGCAGACCGGGAGGGAAGAATGGTGAGTTTTATCCAGAGCAATTATATGGGTTTTGGTAGCGGGCTGGTTATTCCAGGGTTTGGGGTTAGTCTTCACAACCGGGGAAACAACTTTACCCTGGAGGAAAGGCATGTTAACCGTCTTGACGGAAGGAAAAGACCCTATCACACCATTATCCCGGGTTTTCTAACTGAAAACGGAAAACCCCTGGGTCCTTTCGGTGTGATGGGCGGGTTTATGCAGCCTCAGGGACACCTTCAGGTTGTTATGAACCTTGTGGATTACGGGATGAACCCCCAGGCTGCCCTGGATGCCCCCCGCTGGCAATGGATTTCAGACAAAAAGGTTATCCTTGAACCGGAATATAAAGCCTCCACCTTAGCTGCCTTGAACCGCCGGGGGCATGAAACCTCTGTTGAGATAAATTATGGTCATTTCGGACGAGGGCAGATAATTCTCCGGCAGGATAATGGGGTTTATGTTATGGGAACGGAGAAGCGCTGTGACGGTTATGCCGCAGTGTATTGATTATTCAGTTTTCCGAGCCTTGTTGTAAGGGTTTGAATATAGATATGGAAGCAACAAGGTTCGGAGAACTATAAAAAAATTGCCCTGCCTCAAATAATTAGCTATCTTTTATATATGAAAAATAATATTTGTGCATTCCCCGCCAACGGAAAAACAGGCCGGAATTTTCCGGTTAAAGGTTTACTTCTTTGTCTTCTTGTTATATCAGTCCTCTCCTCCTGTGCAAAGAATGAACCCACCACTGTAAAACCAGTTGAAAGGGAAAAGGAGCCCTATATGAGCGAAGAAGAGCTTAAACAGAAATTAACACCTCTTCAGTACCAGGTAACCCAGGAAGAGGTCACAGAACCCCCTTTCAGGAATGAATACTGGGACAATAAAAATCCTGGTATTTATGTGGATGTGGTTTCCGGTGCTCCCCTCTTTTCCTCCCTGGATAAATACGATTCTGGATCCGGCTGGCCTAGCTTTACAAGAACGATTGATCCTGGCGAGATTTTGGAGTTTAAAGACACCAGTTATGGAATGGTCAGGGTGGAGGTCAGAAGCAAGACGGCAGACAGCCACCTGGGACACCTCTTCGAGGATGGACCGGCACCTACAGGTTTAAGGTACTGTATTAACTCCGCTTCCCTCCGGTTCATTCCTCTGGAAAACCTGGAAGCCGAGGGGTACGGGGAATATCTAAAGCTTTTTAATAAACCGTAATAACTGAACAGTTTGATTCTTGCCGGGAAGGTTCACTCTACTCTGTTAAGGTTGATAACCCTGCAGTCTTTTCCGAAGATCTCCTGGGCAAGGCCGCCGCTTTTTTCGTCCCTGGAAAAGATGAGAAGCTGCCAGTTCCGTTCCCTCCGAAAGCTTTCTAGAAGCTTCAAGGCTCTCTTCTCCCTCTCTTCATCGATTGTTATAAAGGGTTCGTCGAAGACTAGAATAGCCTTATTTTTACCGGTTTTTAAGGCGAGGCATAATCTTGCGGCCAGCATGAAGGCATCCCTGGTTCCGCTGGAAAGTTCCGAAACTGTAATGGATCTGCCCTCTGCATCCAGAACCTTTATCCCGGAAGGATCAAGCCGGGTGAATTCCACACCCCTGTCCGGGTCGGTGATCCTTTCGAACATTCTGCTGATATCCCCGCTTAATTCCTGGAACATGGTGTTATCATCCCCGGCTAGATCCATAAAGATCTCCGCAGCGATTTCCGCAGCCTTCATATCAATCCTGATCTCCCGGATCTCTGCCTCCAGTTTCTCCGAGATCTTTTTCTGTTCAAGAATCTGATCTGGAAGATCTCTGAGACTTCCCTTCACGCTTCCCCTATCTTCCGACACCTTGGCAAGGAGTTTCTCTTTGTTTTCCCGATTTTTGTGTATTGTCTCCTCAACCCGTTCAAGCTTGTTTTTGAGGATCTGGATCTCCCTTTCTTCCAAGGGCTTTTCAAGGATTGATTGATCGAGTTCTGTAATCTTAACACCACATAGGGCTTTAAGATCCTTCCAATCTGTGCAGTCGAACTTTCTGCAGTATTCTGATATTTCTCCGGCAAGTTTTATCGATTGACTCTCTGCTTGTTTATACAGGTTTTTCTTTGTATCCAGATCAGTCTCGTCCCTTACCCCCCAGCGACGAAAGAGAGACTCCTGCTTTTCCCTGGTAGATTTTAATTCGAGTTCCTTTTGTTCCTTCTTTTCTTTGAGATCGTTTATGGAAAGATCAAGCTCCCGGGAGTGTTCCGCTTTTTCGTTAATGCCTGTTTCGCAAATCCTAAGATCGGTTTCGTACTCATATAATTCTCTTTCCAGGTCCGGCAGATTCTGGGATACCAGGGGAGGGGCCGAAGATGTAAGCTTTTGCCATTCTTTTTTAAGTAGTTCAAGGTATGTTTCAATCTCCGAATAATCCTTCTCCTTTTTGAATTTTATGGAAAGAAGGAGAAAGACTGTTAAACCTAATATACCAAAGCCAAAAGCCCCATACTGAAGCAGGGTTTCTTTTAGAAAGATTCCTAGGGCCAGGGATAAAAAAAGAATCAGGAATCCGAAAAGAATCCGGATTTTATTGTACGACCATACCTTTTTTAATTTTGGCTGCGGATCTTTTCTTTTAATATCCAGAAGTAGAGACCTGGCGGCGGAGGAAAGAGTATTCTTTTTCTCCCTCTCCCTTTCCTGGGCAGAGAGGTCTGTTTTTACCTTCTGAAGATTTGACCCCTGTATCCGGATTTGCATATCCAGATCCCTTATTTTTTCAGAAAGATCTGCAATTTCTTTTTTAAGATTTTCCAAGTTCTCCTGGTCTATCTCTTGGAAAGGAAGTAGTTTTTTACGATCCTCCTCCTGGTCGTTGTATTCATTTATTAGCTTCAAGATTTTTAGGTGTTCGGCTTTTTCTTTTATTTTTCCCTGCTGGTCCAGAGAGTTTTCAAGATTCCTCTTTTCCTTAAGAGAAGCGGCTATCGTTTCTTCTGTTTTTTTCAGTTCCTCTGTCCCTTTAAGGATCTCCCTCTCTCCCTCGAGAATGCTTCTCCTCTTCTCCTCCAGGTTCTTAAGTTTTTCCCTTGCCTGGGAAAGTTCAGCCTCCTTTTTCCTGAGAAGCTTCATATGGGAAAGGGTTTCCTTTTTTTCTCCCCTTTTCCTAAGATCCTCTCCAAGTTTTACAGGATCCAGTCCTCCGGAAAAAAGCTGGGCTTTTATCTTTTCCAGCCAGTTCTTTCCTTCCGCGAATTTTATTTCCAGATCCCCGGCTTGAATGGCAAAGATGTTTGAGAATTCGTCGGGATCGTAGATCTGCTTTTCTCCCTCAAAGGAAATATCTACAAAGCGCTCTTTACCCCGTTCACCATAACGGTTTGTGAGCCGCCTTCCGTGAAGAGTGTTATTTTTTGGTTCCGTTAGGGCATCGAAAAGGGCGTCCGCCAGGGTGGATTTTCCCGCTTCGTTTTTACCAGTAATTACAGTTACCGGGGCAAGGTCAAAACCGGTTTTTTTGAATTTTCCATACTGCGCGAACTCTATTTTTTTTATCATCTGCCTGCCTCGATTATTTCTTTCATCTTCAGGATTCCCAGATCCCTTGCCCTCTGCCAGGCTTCCAGGGTCTCCCGTGAGCTATCACCCGGTTTCTTTCCTCTCCAGAGTTCAAGGAATCTCTTTACCACCGGATATCGGGACATCTCCTCAAGGATTATTACCCTGCTCCTTTCTACCTCTAGAACTCTCACCCTTTTTTTCAGGTTTTCCCTTACTCTCTTCTCCGCCGCCTCTGCCAAGGCTTCATTATCCGTAACGCCACACAAGGATATCTCTACATAATCCTTCGGGCCGGGAAAAAACTGCGAAAGCTCTTCCAGGCTGTCCAGGTTCAGGTTAACAAACCGGTATTCACCGGCATTTTCGAGGGGAATCTCCCGGAGGGTAAGCTCCGGCAGGGTGTCGACCAGGATAACCTGCCGCTTTCCCTCCTCTCCCTTCCGCCAAACCCTGGATGAACCTGGGTAACATAGGAGGGTTTTGCCTGCTTTTTCTTTTTTTGGTATATGGATATGTCCCAGGGCAGCGTAATCAACCTTAAGTTTATCGAAAAGATCACAGTCTATAGCGGCAGTCGTCTCCTCTTCTCCTTCCGACCAGATATAGGTCATACCGCTTACCGAGCCGTGAATTACCGCTACCCTGCAGGCTTTGATTTTTTCCGGCAGATCCCATTCTCGGTAGGTATTGTAGTTGTCCATAAAAGGGATAAGAAGGAATTCCGTGTCTTCCACAGTGTGAACCTGGGGGGATGTGTCGGTGCATATAATATTTCCCAAATCCAGGTTTTTAATGCTTCTTTTCCCGCCCTTGAGTCTTTCGTGATTTCCAGGAATGAAGAGAATTTCCGTTTTAAGGGTACCAATCTGTTTCCTGAATTCCGATCTTAGTATTTCCAGGTCTTCAAAACTGTCAAAGGTGTCTCCGGCGAAGATGAGGGTGGAATGTTCCTTTGCTGCGATATATACAATCTCCTCTAAAACAGAAAGGGAGTATTCTTTTTCCTTTTGAGAAAGATGGAGATCTGCACAGTGAAGGAATTTCATAACTGCTCCTGGTTTTTGAATTTTAACTCATAATACACTCCTCCCTCTGTGCTGAAAAGGGGTCTTTAAAAAAGAATTATCTTGACAACTCGTGGATATCTATATACTATTTATATGATATCATATTGATATTATATTCTGTATTCTAAAAAAAGGAATGGAGTATGACTACTAAAAAAGATTTTCCTTCTGGAGCTGTCCAGCATGAAGAGGTGACACCTAGATATTCTAGCGGAATGGCAATGCTGCTTATAAACCTGCTTCTCATGATAGCCTCGGTGGTTGCATTCATTTTCTGTATAGTTGTAACAGAGAAATCGGGCACCACAGGGCTTATTATTGCCGGTTTTATTCTTTCTCCCCTGTACCTGTTTTTAATAGGCCCGATACTTTTTGCCGGCCTTAAGGTTTTAAAGCCCAATGAGGCTTTAGTATTAACGCTTTTTGGAAAATACTACGGAACCTTAAAGGGAGAAGGTTTCTACTTTGTTAACCCCTTTGTAACTGCTGTGTGCCCTTCTCCAGCCAAGGAGCAGGTCTCTGCTGCGCAGGATAAAGCTGGAAGTGGAGCAAAGAGCTCTTCAGCAGCATCTGCAAACCAAGGTCTTAAAAAGAAGATTTCCCTAAAAGCCATGACCTTGAACAATGAAAAGCAGAAAATTAACGACTCCTTGGGGAACCCGATAATAATAGGAATTGTGGTGATCTGGAAGGTGGTGAATACCGCAAAGGCGGTTTTTAATGTGGATAATTTTACCGAATACCTGTCTATACAGTGCGACTCTGCCTTGAGAAATATTGTAAGGTTATACCCCTATGACTCTACGGATGAAGAGGGGGAAAAGTCTTTGCGGGGAAGCAGTCTTGAGGTAGCCCAGAGGCTAAAGGCGGAGATCCAGGAAAAGGCGGATATCGCGGGTATAGAGATCCTGGAGGCAAGGATAACCCATCTCTCCTATGCCCCGGAAATAGCGGCTGCCATGCTTCAGCGCCAACAGGCATCGGCAATAATAGCTGCCCGGCAGATGATTGTAGAGGGAGCGGTGGGCATGGTGGAGATGGCCTTGGCAAAGCTCAGCGAAAACCAGATTGTTCAGCTGGATGAGGAAAGAAAAGCCGCTATGGTAAGCAACCTGCTCGTGGTGTTGTGCGGCAACAAGGATCCCCAGCCGGTGGTGAACTCCGGTTCCATCTATTAACCTAAAGATATAAACAGGTTTCCATGGAGAATAAGGAAAAGGATAAAAAACAGATTCTTCTAAGGCTATCTCCCTCCCTATGGAGGGAGGTTGCCGTCTGGGCAGAGGAGGATTTTCGGTCTATCAATGGACAGATCGAATTCCTCCTTACAGAGGCGGTAAGAAAGAGAAGGTCCAGCTAGGAACCTTAGGCTTCCACAAAAGACCGCATCTTTTGCCGTTATGGTATGAAAGATTACAAAATGGCGAGTACCTCTGCTCCATGTTTTGCAGTATCCACCTTATCAAAAACTGTAGCAATAGTTCCCTTTTCATCTATTACGAAGGTGGATCGGATAATACCTTCGTACTTTTTCCCCATCATACTCTTTTCCCCCCAGGCACCGAAGGCTTTTATTACAGCTTTTTCCGGATCACTAAGAAGATAAAAGGGTAATCCGTATTTTGTTTTAAAATTTACATGGGATTTTTCCGAGTCAGCAGAGATACCGAGAACTACGGCACCCTTGGCCAGAATTGCATCGTAGTGATCCCTGAAGCTGCAGGCCTCCTTTGTACAACCTGGGGTATTATCCTTTGGATAAAAATAGATAACAACCTTTTTCCCGCGGAAATCCTTAAGGGAGATCTCGTTTCCCTCTTCATTCTTTAAAGTAAAATCAGGAGCCTTTGTTCCCTTGGATAGCATATTTTCTTCCTCCCCTAGATCGGTTTAACAAATATTCCTATATAGAATTTATTGAAAATACTTTGCAAAGGAAAGAAGATTCTTGGAACAGATCGTTTGGTTTACTTATAATAACAAAAGAATCTTTCAAGGAAAGAAGGAGAAAATTATGACTGCAATAAAAAGATTTAAACCCAGAAAGGGGTTGGGAAAAGCTTGGATCTTTATGGTTGCCTTTGGGATTCTAACACTTTTCGGTCTAATCCTCTTTCTTACTTCGGGAGAATCTGAATTCCTTATTATTTATGGAATTGGATCTATTTTTTTTATCCTTGTCCTTATTTCAGCTGTATCTCCTGGAGCCTCCTACTCAATAGATGAGCAGGGGCTTTTTCTTAAAAAGGGCAGATCCAAGCGGCTTATTTCTTTTAAGGAGATTAAAGGACTTTCCGTTTTATCCGAGGAACAATCAAAAGAGGCATTAAACAGATATCTCGCTCCTGCCCTGCAGGGAGAGGTAAATCTGGATTTGAAGCAGTGGTATAAAAGCAATCGTGCCTATGGAAATTTCATCCGCTTTTGCACAATCCCGGTTATCCAGGAAGTTACCACCCGGGGTAATAGAAGAAATATAACGGGTTTTAAACATCATGTCCCCGGGCAGTTTGTTATCCTTAAACTCTTTTCCGGGGAGGAGTTTCTCTTAAGTCCGGAAGACACGAAAGGTCTTTTTATGGCTCTTTCCTTTAAAACCAACCTTTCCGATACCTCTCCCTCCTCCTCTTATATCCCCGAGGTTACTATTTCGGGATCGCAGAAAGGGGGTTTTAAGAAATTCTTAAAAATTTATTCCATTATCACTTTTGTAGTTTTGCTTATCGTTGTGGCAATGGTTATCTATTTTCCAAAGCCTTCCAAAGAGGAGGAAAATAGGAAAAAACAAGGTTTTACTCCCAAAGCGGTAAAAGAGATATTTCTCCCAGGCTGGGTGGATGAGAATATCTTCAGGTTTTTTGTTCATATTAGTATGGAGACTTATCTGACTGAGCGAGAGGAAAAGGAGAAACAGCTTGTTCGGGGATTGGAGGATGGATACAGGTTCGCCTTTTATAGTGGAATCATTGGCTGGTATCAAAAGGAAAATGAGCTTGATCTTACGTCGGAGGAGTATCAGGAGCTGGAAGAACTAGTGCAGGATATTCTGGAAAAAGCTTCTCTTGAAGAGATCGTCCGAAGGTTCAATGAGGATTATTCTGAACTTACCGCTTGTTTTGAAATATCAGCTCCTGGTTTGAAAACAGAAATTAAAAAAACCTTTACGGGGGTTATCTCCCGCCGGGATGAATAGATCCTTTTTGTAGTTCTCCGAACCTTGTTGTTAGGGTTTCTTCTTTTTTTAAAGGGTGAGTTTAAAAAAGTGCTTCCCGTAAATTTTCCACATGGCTCTTCATGGCTCTCCTGGCTTTTTCTGGATCCTTTGCCTTTATTGCCTCCAGGATCTCGCCATGTTCAAAGTTGAGCTTTTTTAAGGTTTCCTGATCGATGGCTACCTTTCTTTTTAGAAGTTTCCAGTGATACTTTTTCATGGTCATGTGTACACCTGTAAAGACCTTGAAAAGAACATGATTATGAGCGCTTTCTCCTATAAGTAGATGAAAGTTCCTGTCCTCTTCCATATACTCATCAATAAAATTGGAGATATGTTCCTTGTCCGTTTCAACCCGGTCCTGAATGGCCTCCAGTTTCATAAACTGCTTGATCAGCTTTGATAACTCCTCCGGATTGGCTCTTTCCGCTGCCAAAGAGGCTATGCTTGGTTCCAGCTCTAGGCGGCTTTCAAAGAGCTCAAAGGGGCTGTCCTCCTTAAAAAGCTTTTTGAATAAACCTGAGTAATTTATCTGCCCAGGATCATCCGTTTTGATGATCTTCTTCTTTTTCCCCTTGCTTTCTATTAACCCCAGAATCTCCAGGGCGCTTAAAGCCTCTCTGATACTTGACCGGCTGGCTCCAAAGGCTTGGGCAAGCTCAGTTTCCGTGGGGAGTGGGTCTCCAGGTTTTAATTCTCCGATCTCGATGCTGTTTCGGATCTGATGGGTTATTTGCATATAAATTTTTTTATTTTCCACGGGGGTAAACATATATTACCTCATATATATATTATGGTTCCTGGTCAGACCATCCTACTAATATATTAGTTTTATTAACTCTCCCTTGTCAACAATATTATTTCAAGGATGTTTTTATTAGATCAAAGGCTTACAAGAACCGCAACTAATGCACGTTATCTCAATAATTAATTATTTTATCGATACTTACGGGTTTTTATATTTTTAGGGTTCTATCGGGATAAAAATTTCCCCAATAATTTCCTTGACAGTTTTTTATACGCTGTGTTAGTATGTTTGTGGTCAGACCGGCAGTCAATCAGATTAAATACAATTTGTCCTTCCTGATATAAAAGAGGGGAAAAGTATTTTTCAACAAGACAGAATAAGAGATAGAAAGCGGAGGAATCGGATGGAGAAAGACTTTACTAGTATTGATCATAAAAAGCTTACGGAGTTCACAGCCCTGGCCCTTGCCAAGGTGGGAATAAAAAAACAGGATGCCGAAATTGCGGCAAAGCTTATTGTTTCTGCTGATTTAAGGGGAATAGATACCCATGGGGTCGCCCATCTTGGCCCCTTTTACATCACCAGGATTCAGAAGGGATTTATCAATTTAAACTCGGATATAAAGGTTCTGAGTTCTCTTCCCGGTACTGCCGTTGTAGACGGGGATAATGGATTTGGATTTCTTGTAGCTCATAAAGCGATGACCGAAGCAATCGATAGGGCAAAGAAATGTGGTATTGGTGCGGTGGCCGTAAGAAACAGCACCCATTTTGGCGCAGCCTCGGTTTATTCCAGCCTTGCAGTAGATGAAGGGATGATTGGTATATCCCTCTCCTCTACTGGAGCCTTGGTGTTTCCTCCGGGAGCAACCAAGAGAGGCATGGGGACCAATCCCATAAGTATCGGCGTTCCTGCGGGAGAAGAGGCAGGGTTTATGCTGGATATGGCCACCTCTGTGGTTCCTGGAGGAAAAATAGGAGATGCCCTAAGGCGGGGTCTTTCGATTCCTCTGGGCTGGGCGGTGGATGGTCAGGGAAACCCGACCACGGACCCAAAAGCCGTTTTCCAGGGTGGCGGGGGACTGGTTCCCCTGGGAAGCTCGCCGGAGATGGGAAGCTACAAGGGTTTTGGTCTTGGAGTAGCGGTAGAGATACTCTGCAGTATTTTATCCGGCGCGGTGGCCAGTCTTCTTATGCAGGAAGCACCCGGTGCTGCTGGGAACAAGTGCGATCATTTTATGGCTGCCATAAAAATCGACAGTTTTATACCTCTGGATCAATTTAAATCCAAGATGGATGATCTTGCCCGGGCTTATCACAGCCTTCCCGTAGCAGAGGGGAAGGGGCCAATTGCTCTTGCGGGAGAAAAGGAAAATGGAATTGTCAAGGAAAGACTTGCAAAGGGTGTTCCGATCCATTCAAAGGTTCTGGAGTCCCTGGAGCAGCTCAATTCCTCTTTGGGAATAGGCTACAGTTTTTCTTAAGAATAAAAATGAGGAGGAATTCATGAGACCAAATATTGTTAAACAGCTTTGGAAGGAAAATAAGGCAGCAGTGGGAAGCTGGCTGAACCTAGGCAATCCCTTGGCAGCAGAGTTAATGGGCCATTTGGGTTTTGACTGGATTGCTGTGGATGCGGAACACAGCAGTGTGGATATGGAAACTGTAAAGGACATCTTTGTTTCCTTAAGCACCACAAACACTGTACCGATGATAAGGCTCGCCTGGAATGATCCGGTTCTGATAAAAAGAGCCCTTGATGCCGGGGCTTACGGTGTTATCATCCCCATGGTCAATAGCCGGGAGGAGGCTATAGCCGCGGTAAAGGCCTGCAAGTACCCCCCTGTGGGAACCAGAAGCATGGGATTTGGAAGGGCTGATCTGTATGCAGGGAAGGATTACAAGGCTCACGCCAATGAGGAGATTGCAGTAATAGTTCAGATTGAGCACATCGATGCGGTAAACAATATTGATGAGATACTCTCCGTGGAGGGGATCGATGCCTTCTTTATTGGGCCTGGCGATCTGGCAGCCTCCATGGGTTTACCGGTAGTTCTGGGGGAGAATAAGGATCCACAGTTCCAGGAGGCAGTTAAAAAGATCATTGCTGCGGGAAAAAGACATAATGTACCTGCAGGGATGCATGTGGCCAAGGCGGAAGAGGTAAATCAGAAAATTCAGGATGGTTTCAAATTTCTTGCCCTGGGAACAGATACCTTTTTCCTTACCATGGCGGCAAGAACAGCTTTAGGTCAGGTAACAGCAGACAGGCAGGCAGGATAAGCCTGAACCTTTCAAGGCAATATTGAGGTTCCTGCGAATTTGATTTTGCAGGAATATCTTAACAGTATTGAAAAGGAGGAATGATAAAAAGCAACCGTTAGCCTGGTAGATTTAGTAAACTGAG
>ENA-OSEO01003338-OSEO01003338.1-sediment-metagenome-genome-assembly--contig:-NODE-3338-length-19302-cov-3.846294_pt1 | contig 19302 bp, 19 predicted proteins | sample MGYA00237883_ERZ534232 | MGnify/ENA metagenome assembly ERZ534232
GGGGATTGACCTCCTCGTTCACGTATGTCCCCATTTTACCTCATTGTTACCTCTCGCCAAAATTCTCGGATGCACCCCGCGTGCTTCGAGGCTGGCAATGCGCCTCAACACCTCATCTGCCATCTGCCATGCGCCCTGGCCGGGTCATGCCGTGTATTTCCGGAAGCTGCTGATGTACACCTGCTGCGGAAATTTCGCCAGCTCATTGGCGGGCAGCGCATTGATGGCGATGTGATCCCCACGTTCCTGTAAGATGATCTCACGGAGCGCTTCCATAATACGCGACAAATCCAGGCCCTTCGGGCATCGCGCGTAGCACGTCTGGCACGACGCACAGAACCACGGTGTCTCCGAGTCGAGTATTGTTTCGACCTGTCCAAGTTGTGCGAGGCGGATGACCTGACTAGGCAGCATGTCCATCGCTGATGCAGCCGGGCACCCTGCCGAGCACTTCCCGCACTGATAACAGGCGAGCAGATTCTGCCCGCTGTACTCCTCGACGCGCTGGACCCATTCGTTGTGTACAGTCTTTGCTGAAAGTCGGATTTTCATGTTCGGATCCTCCAGTGGCCCCCTCTTCGGCGCCTGACCGTTTTCAGTGCACGAGAAATCTCAGAGCGGATAAACTACCGCAGCCCCTGCCGGATTCCTGTGCCCTGAACGGTACGGCCTCGTCCCCACATATAGCATGGCCCGTTGGCGGGTTCAGGGTGCGTTGTATTCGATGAGTTCGAGCGTAATGCCGTCGGGATCTTTGAAATAGACCCATTTCCAGCCGGCGAGGTCACCTTCGGTGATCACGTTCGGCTCGGATAGGAACTCGACGCCGTGTGCCTGTAATTCCGCAGCTTTGGTGTAGATGTTGTCCACGTGGAACGCGAGATGCATGGCGCCGAGCGTGTTTGCTGGCATCGGGTTGTCCACGGCGGATGGCGGGGATAGATATTGCAGCAGCTCTATTTGATCTTTCCCCGCCACGAAGACGGCGAGCCTGAGTCTGGCCTGTGGAACGCCCAGGCCCTGTGCCAGCGCATCGCCCTCGAAGACCTCCGTTGGTCCAGTGGTTAACGTGAGGCCGAGCACGTCCCGATAAAACGCGATGGACTTGTCGAGATCGGATACCGTGATTCCAGTGTGAAAGATACCACGCATGGTGAACCTCCCTTGGTTGTGTGCGTTATCCGCGAATCCGGCACTCCAGGCCAGTCTCGCGGACAATCGCTGCGAGTTCTTCTTCCCGCTCTGCCGTGAGTGGGCTGATTCCTTCAAGCTCGTATGTCCGGTTCAACTGCTCGTACTTGGCCTGGCCGTGCCGGTGGTAGGGCAGCAAGTGCAGCGCTGCGATGCCTTCCAGCCCCGCTGTATAATTGGCAATCGCGCGGATTTCTTCCGCGGTGTCGTTGAACCCGGGTATAACCGGCACGCGGACGATCACATGCGTTGCCAGTAGAGCCGCGCGCTTCAAGTTTTCAAGGATGGTCTGTGTAGAGACACCGGTATACAGCTGGTGTTTCGCCGAATCGATGTGCTTTACGTCGTAAAGCAGATAATCGAGGTAGGGTATGGCACACTCGAGGTTCCTCCAGGGTACATACCCGCAGGTTTCGACCGCCGTGTTGATCGCTGCTTTTCTGGCCGCTCTGAGTAGTTCAGCCGCGAACTCCCCTTGCAGCAGCGGTTCGCCGCCGGAAAGCGTCATCCCGCCGCCACTGCGCCGGTAGAATGGGCGATCGTTCTTGACCTCCTCAATGACTTCACCGACGCTCATCGTTCGTGCGGTGATCTTCAACGCATGAGGCGGACAGTTATCCGCACACAATCCGCACAGGTCGCACGCAAGACGGTCGAGTTCCGGGCCATCCGCAGTCAGCGTGATTGCACCGTGAGGGCAGCTCTGCACACAGCGCCCGCAGCGCAGGCAGGTCTTGGCATTGTGCATGAGCGCGCCGGAGATGGATTTCGACTCCGGATTCGAGCACCACCGGCAAGACAGGGGACATCCACTCAAGAATACGGTAGTCCGGATTCCCGGACCGTCGTGGAGCGAGTAGCGTTGGATGTTGAAAACCGAGCCGGTCAGTCCCTCACGATTTGTCATAATCTGCCGTTGCTATTCTCCTTGCTACAAAAAGGCATATTGGGGATCAGTGCTCCCTGGATTGTGCCAGGGGGCACGCAAAGCAAAACACCCAACCACCATCCGTGTTTGCCAAACGATGGTTGGGTATGGTACCACGGACGTCGCGCAATTGGCGCACTACGACTAAAACTTGTACTCGGATCGGTCGATGATGTCGTCCTGTGATTCCTTGCACAGCTCGACGAAGAACGCACTGTATCCAGCCACACGGATCAGCAGATCCTTGTGTCGCTCTGGGTGCTCCTGTGCGTCTTTGAGCATCTCGGTCGGCACGGAATTGCCCTGCAGGTGCCATCCGCCCAACTCGCCATAGGTCCTGACGAGGTCGGCAAGATTCTGCGCTTTCTGCTGGTCGGTTTCTGTGACTTCGCCCAGTCCGATGGGTTGCTGGATCTCTACTTTTGACATATTGTGTCCTCCTTTGATCCCTGGTAGTTCAAGCTGCCGTTTGCGGGTATCCCTCGTGACCACGGTGCCAGCGGACACAGGTTCCCTTCTATTCTTATACCACCCACGGGTTTATTTGTCAGTAATTAAGTTTACGTTTTTTATCGTTAATCATTTACATCTTGTAATACGCCATCTTCAAACGTCTCGTCTCGCAAAGTGCTCTGATTGCTGAGACACGAAATTCAGGTGTTACTTCCTTTTTGGTGCCTTGGAATCAGGTGGTTCAAGGGCCAACCACGAACTACTGTTCTCCCAGATGCGATTGTTCTGAGACTGCGGTGCCGGGCAAGCGCCCGACACCGTCAGTGCTGAACTCCTTAGATTACTGCTGCCATTCAACCGAGCCCCATGCCGGCTTCTCGGTTTCGACGTTGCTTGCGTCTACACGGTAGGTGGGCGAAACGACGACGGGATACGAACCCTCACCCGCCAGGTAGGCGTCGACAATCTTCGATGCTTCCAGTCCGGACGGTTTGTAGGCCCAGCAGGCGGTCTCGTCACCGGCCTTGATACCGCTCAGTTCTTCGGGCGAGCAGTCGATGCCGATGATCCAGAATTCGCCCAGGCGTTCGGCGTCACGGGCGGCTACGGCTGCACCCAGCGCCATGTCACCATTGGCGGCGAAGATGCCATCGATGGTTTCCGGGTGTGCCTGCAGGATGTTGCTGACGACGGTCACGGCCTGCGGTTGGCGATAGTCAGCGGGCTGTTGGGCGACGACCTTGATGTCCGGGTAATCCTTGAGTACATCCATTGCGCCGCCGATGCGGTCCATCGAGGTTTCGTCGCCGGGGATGCCTTCGACGATGACGATGTTGCCCGTAGGTGCACCGTTTTTGGCTTCCAGCTGTTCGACGATCCACGGGCCGATCTGCTGACCGATGTAGTAGTTATCGGGAGCGACGATTGTGAAAGCGTCCGTGCCCTTGATTGGCTTACCGACGAACATGAAGGGGATACCCTGACCGCTCAGTTTTTCGAGGATTGGTTTGAGCGGAGCGGCCTTGGCGGCCTGGACCATCAGCAGGTCGATGCCTTTGCCGACCATGTCTTCGATACCGGCGACCTGTTTCTCGGGGTCACCACCGCCATCGGTCACCAGCAAGTCCCATCCTTTAGCTTCCGAGTAGGCGGTGACGTCGGCGATGATCGACTGCATGAACGGGTGATCGACGCCTTCCAGCGACAGACCGATTACGTACTTGTCGCCGTGCGCCGGAGTGATGGCGTCGTGAGGTACCAGGTCGCCCTGGAACACGACACCTTCGACAGATTCCAGGATGCCTTCCTGCGCCTGAGCGACGGATACCAGTGGGACCACCAACGCAACCAATAACAACAGGTAAAACATTGAACGAAAAGCTGAATGTTTCATCGTTACAATCCCTCCTCGGATCACGCTTTAGGTTTCAAAGTTTGCGGTTAACAGCTTTCAATTTTTAACCCAATGAACTGACAGCATTGCCTGACCAGCCGCAACTCTTTCCGTTGCACCTCCCTTCAGATAATCGGTTCGCTCTAGTTTTCCCCCCATAATTGACAACCCCAAACCATGCACTCGTCGCTATAAGCGACGAGTGCAGCCGGTCATTCGGAGCGGATTCTCTGGATTGCGACAGCTGCGATGATCATCAGACCGATGATGATGCTTTGTGTGTATCCCGCGACGTTGAGCAAATTGAGCAGGTTGTTGACCATACCGACGATGAGCAGGCCGATGATCGTGCTCCCCACGCCGCCGCGACCACCCATCAGACTGGTTCCGCCGATGGCGACCGCAGCGATGGCGTCGAGTTCCGCCCCTGTGCCCTGTACCGGGTCCCCGACGTTGAGGTGCCCACCGATGATGACGCCGGCAATGGCGGCCATCACCCCGCTCAGAACGTAGACCAGCATTTTCACCGCGCTTACATTGATACCGGCGAGACGTGTGCTTTCCTCATTGCCACCAACCGCGTAGACGTGCCGGCCAATCCGCATTTTGGTCAGGAAAACCCACGTCAACGCGGCGATGACGGCCAGCACGACCGGTGAAGCCGGAAGCGGACCGATCTCTCCACGGCCCAAGAAAGCGGCTAGCGGCGGGACCCCTTCGATGGGATGACTTTCCGCGGCAAGTACGGCCGTACCGCGTACAGCGATCATCATCGCCAGCGTGACAACGAACGGTGGCATCCGCCATTTGCTAATGAAGAATCCGCTGAGCAGACCGATGCCAGCGCCGACGAGAAGCGAGATCAGGATGGCAAGGGTACCCAGCTCCTGGTTTCTCGCCAGCAGCACCGCCGAAAGGCCGATGACCGAGCCAACCGATAAATCGATTCCGCCGGTCAGGATACATAGAGTCATACCTACACTGATGATACCGTTGGCGGCAACCTGGCGCGAGACGTTGAGGAGGTTGCGCGGGGTCAGAAAGTATTCCGACATCAGGCTGGCGGCCACGAACAATATGATCAGTACCAGTAGCATACCGTAGCGTTCGGTATAGATTTGCCAGGGGCTGGTTTCAGTACGAATTTCGCAAGCTAGACTATCCGTCTTTCTGGTCGCCATGTCTCACCGCCGCCTCAATTGCTGGATTGCCACTGCAAAGATGATGATCGCACCTTTCGCGATAAGCTGGGCATCGCCGGGAACGTTGCGCAGGTTCAGGATATTGGTAATGATACCGATCAGAAATGCACCGGCCACCGTACCAATGACCAGGCCACGTCCGCCCGAGAGGGATGCGCCACCCATCGTGACGGCGGCAATAGCATCCAGCTCCGCATTCGTGCCGTGAAAAGCCGAGTCACCCACGTTCAGGTGCGAAGCGACAATCGTTCCCGTGAAGGCTGCGAGCAGGCCTGCCATCGTGTAGACCAGAATCTTGATGCGACCAGACGCGATACCAGATAACTTGGCGGCGGCCTCGTTGGCCCCGACCGCATAGACTGCCCGGCCAAAGATGGTACGGTGTGCAATGAATATCCCGATCGCCGCCACGGCGAAAAAGAGCAACGCTTGTACCGGAACGCCGTAGATTTTACCGATGCCCATCGGGCGAAACATCTCGGGCACTCCTTCGATACGATGCCCGCCGGAAATTGTCAGAGCTGCGCCGCGAACGGCAACCATCGTCCCCAGTGTGATGACGAACGGCTGCGCACGCAGGGAAGTGATCAGAATTCCGTTTATGCACCCGACCAATGCTCCTGCTGCCAGCGCAATGATCCATGCAAAGAATCCATAATTCTGCGTCAACGCCATCATCGTCGAGGCCAGCGCGATGACGGAACCAACCGACAGGTCGATGCCGCCAGTGAGAATCACGAACGTCATCCCCACGCTGACGATACCGTTCTGGGCAACCTGCCTGGATACATTGAGCAGATTCTTTGCCATCAGGAAGTAAGGCGAGGCTACCGTTGCCAGGACACACAGGATCACCAGCGCGACAAACGGACCCCACTTGCTCAGGTCAAAATCTCCAAGTCGCCGTAACAATTGACTGCGTGTATCAGGAATGTCAGCTTTCATAGGCACCATCCTTCCGAATCGAGTAGCCGTTGGACCCACAGAGCGTGCCGACTGGCAGAAGCTGCAGGTCTGTTCCGAATCAGCGCCAGGGCGTTGCTTACACTTCGAGCCGGACATTCAACGAAGTCCCATTGCAGGCCGAGACGTGATCGATGCGCGCCGCCGACTTGATCACCCCGGTGATGCCGGCACGCTCCACCCCGTGTCGCGGCGACACGCCGTCCGTAAGTGGCGTGCTCGCTTGCCGCCCGTCGGGCAACGCGCCGACGTTCATGCCGAGCGGGACATTCGCCGGCACCGAATACAGCCCCGCACGATACACTCCGCCACGCGGATCCTCGTATTGGTTCACTTCCGCGGAATAGACCTGCCCGACGAGCGTCATCATGTTGTCGGCATAGAGATTGTCCGCACCATACTTGGGTGCGTCGTTCAGCAGTATCTGGCGCAGGTCCTCGCGTCCGGCGAAGTCGCTGTCGAGCGCCTCCAGCAGATCCGCCATCGTAATTTTCCCCAGCTTGAAGACCAGCGTGTCGATGGCCGAGAGCGAATCAGCGGCATTGGCGACGCCGACGGCCTGTGGCCCGGTGAAGTTGTAACGTGCGCCGCCCCAGGTGACATCCAGCCCGCTCTCCATACAGCCGCCGGTCATCAGCGAGAAGAACGGCAGCGGATAGATCTCGGCGTGCACGGCCTGGATCACGTTCAGCGCGATGACCATGTGCCGCACGTAGAACGCAACCTGTGTCCTGAACGCGGCCAGGAGATCGTCGAACGACTTGAAGCTGCGCGGGTCGCCCGTCGCCGGGCCCATCTGCTCGCCGCACAACCGGCATTTGCCATCGTTCAGCGCCAGCTCGAGCGCCTTGGCGATGTTGGACATCGCCGCATTGGTAAGTCCGATACAGTCATCGGGTACGGCTTCGACACAACCCGCGATGCTGTAGGCCCGTGCGTCTTCCAGAGGCACCCCGCTCTTCAGCAACATCTGAATACCGACAGCGTCATTGAAGAACTGCGGTTTGGTCCGTCCTTTCACGACCAGTTCGCACGCGCGTACCAGAAAGTCCTGTGGCGTGCCGGGATGGACGCGGATGCCCAGGTTGGGCTGCGACAGCTTCGTGTTCGCTTCCGCCTCCAGACACAGGTACGAGAGCTCGTTGGTCACATCCCGACCCTGCGCATCGGTCCCGCCGAGCAGCACGTTCTCGGAGATCGAGAACCCGCCGTAAAAGAACGCAGACGCATAGTCGTAGGCGCGCATGATCTCGGTGAACTTGATCCACAGCAGCTCGAGGATTTGTTGGACATCTTCGTTGTCCAGCCGGCCGGCGTCGATATCCTTCCGGTAGTAGGGATAGAGGAACTGATCGACCCGCCCCGGAGAATTGGCGAGCCCGTCTTGCTCGATGTAAAGCATGAGATCGCTGTACCAGAACAACTGGACGGCCTCCAGGAACGAGCCCACCGGATTCTCGGCGATGGCGTCGTTGGTTACGGCGATCAGTTCCAATTCCTGCTTGCGCTGCGCGTCTTTCTCTGCAGCGGCCATTTCGCGGGCGAGCGCGGCGAAGCGACGTGTGAACTTGGTCATCGCGTTTGCCAAAATAATCTCTGCCTCATAGAAGTGCGACTTGCGCAGATTCGCAGGCTTGCTCAGATCGAGCGCGCTGAGCTTCGCTTCTGCCTCGCGCCGGAGACCGCCCCAACCCTTGGCCAGCAGGTTGCGGACATTGGGAACGAGGTGTCCAAAACTACCGGAGAGGTGGATTTCCGCATGAAACAACGGATGTTTGGCTTTCATTACTGCTGCCGTCTCGGCAGGCATACGGCTCCACGCGACATCCTCGGTCGTCTTGCCCTTCCAGTAGGGGAGGATGTCTTCAAGGAGTTCTTTCTTGACTTCGGGACGCACGATCAGCTCATCGTTGCCGCGCGTTGGGAACAGGTCGATCTCCCGCTCCAGATAGTTCGCCTCAGTTTCCGGGAACAGTGGTGCCCAACGCAGCCCTTTGGCTTGATTGCCGACGATCATCTGCTCGTCCTGGATGAATATGCTCATCTCGCTGAGCACTTTATCCAGTGCCTTGGCGCGGCGAATGATTTGTGGCTGGCCTTCTGTCGTCTTATAGCTCTCGGTCACCAACCGTGCGCGCTCGATGCACATCTCCGGTTCCACCTCGAGCAGGATACGGTTCAGACGTTGGGTGCGTGTCTCGGGCCACCGGTATGTGTTTTCCGTCTCTAAGCGATTGAAAATTTTGCCCATGGATCATGTACTCCTTCCTGACGTGACCTGGTGATTGGGCGGCACGCCGCCGAATCACCGCATGACTTGCATATCAGACACAGAGTGCATCTGCGTCGATTTCTTCGCGTATTTGCAGACCTGGAACGATAAAAACCTTCATGATCTCCTTGTTTTGTCTGGCTTCGGCGACCGCATCGAGCATCTGTTCCAGTGGTACGCGCAGGGAGAACAGCGTATCGGCCTGAATCGAGCGCGCTTCCAGCAGGGTGAGCGCTTTGGTCCAGGCGGTGGGATGGCTGACGAACGCACCGATGACCTTCCATTCCTGCATAAAGAAATCAAACGGGCGAATGCTCAATGTGTCTTCCTGCGGCGGAATGCCGTACGCGACCACCGTGCCGCCGCGCCGTACCATCTGGAATGCCTGCTCGTAGGTTCTGATGTTGCCGGCGGCCTCGATCACCACGTCAGCGCCGCGTCCGCCGGTCAACTCCTTCACCGCTGCGATTGGATCGGTTTCGCGGCTATTGATCAGATGTTTGATTCCCACGCGCGCTGCCCGCTCCAGCTTCGAAGGCGTACGTCCGACGAGGATCACCGGATAGGCGCCCTTGAGCTTGGCGAGCTGGGCGTGAATGATGCCCATCGACCCGCCGCCGAGCACCGCGACACTCGCGCCCACCGGGATGTCCACGCGCGTCTGCGCGTGGATCGCACAGGCGAGCGGTTCGATCGACGCGCCCTGTTCGTACGTGACACTATCGGGCAATCGATAGACGTGCTGCGCCGGAGCCTTCACGTATTCGGCGAACGCGCCGGGTAGATCGATGCCGATTTGCTGCAAATGCGGACAGAGCAGGTTTTCGCCTCGCCTGCACCAGAAACAGGTCCCGCACGTCAAATTAATGTCTGTGGTGACCCGCTCGCCTACTGCGAGATCGACCACATCGCTGCCGGTAGCGACGATTTCACCCGCGAACTCGTGTCCCGGAATCAGCGGGGTCTTGCGTACTTTGAAATCGCCGGTGAACATATTCATATCTGTGCCGCAGATGCCGCACGCGCGGACGCGCAGCAGCACCTCGCTGGGGCCGACCTGCGGTGTGGGTACCGTTTCGATGCGCACATCGTTTGGGCCGTGGAAAACGGCTGCAGTCATCGTGTTGGGGATGGTCATGTTTCCGTAACCTCCTGAGGGGTAGCCTGTTCCGTCTCGCCCATGGCGTAGCGCAGAATCAGCGTCTCGCTGGCTTTCTCGGGGGACAGCTCGGCGACGAGGCGGCCTTCGCGCATCACCAGGATGCGGTCGCTCATCCCAAGGATCTCGGGCAGCTCCGAAGAGACCATGATCACCGCCGCGCCGGCTTCGGCGAGCTCGCGCATGAGGTGGTAGATCTCCGCCTTCGCCCCGACGTCGATGCCGCGCGTCGGCTCGTCGAGGATGATGATCTTGCAGCCCGCCGCCAGCCACTTCGCCAGCACCACCTTCTGCTGGTTGCCGCCGCTCAGGTTGCCGACGATCTGTTCCATCGACGGGGTGACCACGCGCAGCCGGTCGATCTGGTTCTGCACGACGCGTTTCTCCTTACCCATATTCATCACCCCCGCCGTACTGACCGCGCGGAGGCTGGCGAGCGTCGTATTCATCTTGATCGGCAGCGGGAGGCACAACCCGTGCGTCTTGCGGTCTTCCGGGACGAAGCCGATGCCATGTCCGACCGCTCGTTTGGGGCTGTCGATGCGCACGAGCTCACCGTGGATCTCAATCTGCCCGCTGTCGATGCGGTCAGCGCCGAAGATGGCGCGCATCAACTCGGACCGCCCCGACCCGACGAGTCCTGCGATGCCGACGATTTCCTTCTCATAGACGTCGAACGACACGCTCTGCAGGCGCTCGGAGCACAGGTTACGCACGGACAGCACCTTCCCGCCATGACCCGTGCCGCGTTCCGCGAAGTAGTGGGCGGACAGGTCGCGTCCGACCATCATCTCGATCAACCGCTCCTTGTTCAGGTTGCCGACGTCGTCGGTGCCGACGACCTGGCCGTCCTTGAGCACCGTCACCCGATTGGCGATGTGGAAGATCTCCTCCAGCCGGTGCGAGATGTAGATGATCGTCACACCCTGGTCGCGCAGGTGTTCGATGACGCGGAACAGGTTCTCCAGCTCGTGGCTGGTGAGCGGGGCGGACGGCTCGTCCATGACGAGCACGTCGGCATTGAGCGCGAGAGCTTTCGCGATCTCGACCATCTGTTTCTGTGCGACGCTGAGATACGCCACTGGCCGGCGCAGGTCGAACTGCATCCCCAACGTCTCGAACACGAGTGATTGCGCCTCGCGCAGCATGTTCCCGACCGAGACGAATCCGGCGTTGGTCTCCTCATGTCCGAGGAAGATGTTCTCCACCGTGTTCAGATAGGGGATCAAAGTGAATTCTTGATAGATTACGCCAATGCCCAGGCGCAGCGCGTCGTGCGGCGAGCGGATGGAGACCCGCTGTCCCTTGAGGATGATCTCGCCGCTGTCGGGCTGATGTGCTCCGCTCAGGGTCTTGATCAACGTGCTCTTGCCTGCCCCGTTCTCTCCGACCAGTGCGTGGACCTCGCCTTTCTTGCAGGTGAATGTCACATCGGACAGAGCCTGAACGCCAGGGAACCGTTTGCTAATGTGCCTCAATTCAAGAACGTTTTGATCAGTCATCAATCCTGTCTCCGTTTTTCGAAGTTACCATCTTTGTCACGCAGAAGCGGCAATGGGAGACTACCTGAGTGTGAACGCGGCCTGGTGTCTGAAAGCCAGACTGCCTTCCTTCCCTCACTGCCTGAGGCGTCACGTGCCTACCCATGCAAGTTTCGATGACGTCAGGTATGTAGGAAGCCAGCACTGAGGCCAAAAATGCCACCGTGTTCCCAGCATCCTTGAGTATACCCAAAAGTCTGAGCGGAATTCGCTGCTCCAAGTGAGTACGCTGCTCATCCGTGCAATTCCTTAACGGAATTTAGTCGCTATGGCACTGCATGGCTGGTTGTGATTAAGCTCCAGAAAGGCTGCCGCATCTAAAGTGTCATTTTGGGCATGAAGCCCAACCTGATGGATATCTGATAGGCGGCGTCCATGACCTGTTCAATCAACTTGGTCCGCGCAGGAGGGCGAAAACGTTCTGCCGCGCCCGATAGGCTGACAGCCGCAATGACCATTCCCGAATGGTCCCGCACCGGTGCGGCGATCGCGGTGATTCCGCGCGTGATTTCTTCGTCGCTCAGCGCATAGCCTTGCTCGCGGACCTGGCTCAGCGCCGCCAGCACTTGGTTCGGATCGGTAATCGTTCTATCAGTAAAAGACGTAAGACCTTGTTGTGAGAGCATCTGCGCAGCCTGTGCAGCCGGCTGGTAAGCGAGCAAGACCTTAGAAGCGGCACCCGCGTGCAGTGGCAGATGGCGTCCGACTTCGAGGAATTGTGAGCGGAGGTGCCGGACACCTTCGATCCGTGATACGCACAGCACAGAATTTGCTGACAAAACAGATAAGTAGGTTGTCTCTTCAGTCAGGGTCGAGAGCCTGGCAAGGATTGGAGTCCCGACGATGTTGAGCTCCATACGATGGAGGACGATGCTACCGAGCTCGAACATCTTTATCGCGAGGCGGTAATGGGCCGTGCCCGGGCTGCGCTCCAGGAACCCTTCGGTTTCCAGTGTCGCAAGCAACCGGTGTGTGGTGCTGACACTCTGTCCGGTCTGGTGGGCGAGCTCCATAAGGCTGAGTTCCGGACTTTCAGCAGAAAATGCCGAGAGCAGTCTCAATGCCTTCTGCACACTGAGGGTCACATTCTTCGATTTCTGCGGTGCGGGCTTCCCCGAAATGGCTTGCTCCATGGGCCTTCCTTTGCTGCTGTCTGCAATGACACCGTCCATAGTGCTTTCCAGCCCAAACATGGCCGGATTGCACCGCCACACCCTTGTTGCCATCCGCATGGTAGAAATCGTTTCCACTGTACGGGAATTGTCTCCATTATATCACGGATTTGGATGGCTGTCAATGGGTATTTTCACATCAATGATGCTTCCAGGATTTCCGGCAACGATTGCAGCCCAAAATGGAAATTTGACTTCTGCAAATACGGGAACATAATATAGCAGGATGATATTGTGAGAAAACGGAGGTTGGCATGAAGCGACAGATTCAGTTCAACGTGACACGGTGGGCATTTGTCGGTCTTGCACTCTTGCTCGCCCTTGCGCTTGGGTTCGGCAATGCAGTGTGCAGTGCGAATCAACCGCAGCTCCTCGCCGTCTATTTTGGCATATTTGACGATGCGTATGTCGAAGCCATGACCATCCAGGAGCAGATTCCGTGGGACAAGGTGAACCGTGTGCAGATCGCCTTCGCCACCGTGGAGGACGGCGTGCTACAGGACATCACCGTCAATGACACGACCGCCGAGGCGCAAGAACGTATCACAAATCTGATCGCGCTGGTGCGCGACGCCAACCCCTCTATTGAGATCCTCATCGTCTCGAATTATGGCCCGGAGGTGACCGACGAGTACCTCCAAGCCGCGCAGGATCCACAGCGCTTCGCGGACAGCGTCCTGGAATATCTGCAGGACTACGGGCTCGACGGATTTGACATGGATTGGGAAGATACTGCCATCGACGACTATGCAGACGAGTTGGAGACGCTGCTGAGTACAACGTATGCCACGCTGAAGGTAGCGGGAGAGAGCCCCACAGGCGGGAAGTACCAACTGACGCACACGGTTTGGCCCGGTGTTGCTTCCCCCGAGACCGTCGCAGCGATCGCAGATGATGTCGACCATCTGAACCTGATGACGTACGGTGATGGCTTGGCCAGCTACGCGACGGACTATGCGGACGCTGGCGTGCCCTACGAGCTGATGATTGCCGGTGTCGAAGCCGAGACCGGAGACCTACAGGATTCGGCGGATTCTATCGCCGCGAAAGCACAATACGTTTTGGACAACGATCTCGCTGGCATCTTCGTGTGGCGTCTCGACAACGACACCCGTGCGGACGGAGAACCACCTACTTTCGAGGTGACTAATTGGGTGTACGACGCGCTGAACCCGTGACAGCGCACGGTACGCGGAAGGTTGCACGACGCCGCGCCGTCGATCACGTGCGTCGTCGATCTGCGCCGGCGCGCCCGGCGATGAATCGGCGGGCTATTGCACAGCGCGGGATTCATCTGGTTTGATCGTTCTCGCGGTGACGAAGCCCGATTCATCGGGCCTCGCTGGGCAACAACTACCGGACCGTGCGACTCTTCTCCCGTGCATTACGACGTAGCGGCGGCCCCGCGGCTGAACCGGACGGTTGACACCGGCCTGCCGTCGGCCATGCTGGAGCCGTGCAGCGAACGACTTTTCGCGGCGTGACGCCGCGGTGGCCTCAGCCGCGCGCAGCGGCTGAAGACCGAGGTGACGTATGGTGACGTTGAAGCTGTTCCTGTGTGCCAAGAGTGTCGTCGTGGACCGTTTCTCGAACAGCGTGTCCATCCACGAACTGGTGGAAGAGCTCAGCCCGGCGAAGTTCCCTGCTGTCGTCCCCGAGCTGGCTGTACTGGCGCTACTCGAGAGGGACGATGGCGACCCGGATCGCACCGACTGCGCGCTGACCGTCACGCTGGCCGGCGATACCATCTTCGAGCAGCGCGTCGTCACCAACTTCGAGGGCCGGAAGCACACACGCAACGTTATGATGTTCCGCGGCGTCCCCCTGACCAAGCCCGGCCTCATGGAGTTCCACTTCCGCATCGCAGACCGCGACGCCGCCACCTACCGCGTCCGCGTCAGCCTCGCCACCCCGCCGCACCTGCAGACCCCGTCCGCGCTGAATTGAGCGATTGGGAGGGTGCGAGCAGGTGAGGGGCTGAAGATGGTCGGGAGGCACTCTGTTTCTCGAAAGCCCTTCTCTTGTGCTTGGTTGGAAAAGGGGCTGACTGCTATCAGTGTGGTATGGACTGCTTGTGGCTGGAGACCTCCGGAGCGGTTGAATGGAGTGTTGAGGCAAAGCCATCCCCGAATCAACACTCGAATACTCGAATAACGCGTTGCCGGCGCGTACACGTTCGCCCTTGTGGCGTGTTCGTGGACGGCGCAACCGTTCAGGAATGCAGCCATCGTTTGAAGTCTCCCATGTACTTGCGTATGGGATCTCGTGTTGACAATCGCAACAGGGCCGCCTATAATTCTGGTTGGATGCTTGTCCTGCCGGGCGAGCACCATTTCGGAACCCCGTTGATTTGCATACAAGGAGGGGGAGTTGGCGATGGGTGATGGCACGCAACCGAGTGGTTCCCTTGTTCCATCCGAGATTAGCCTGCCGTTGTCGTTTCATGTCCCTGAACACGTCGTGAGTCGCTACGCAACGAATTTCGTGGTGCAGTGTACCGGACAGGAGTTCGTCCTTTCATTCTTCGAGGCGCTGCCTCCTTTTCTGTTGGGTGATAGCCCTGAGGAGAATCGAGCTATCCTGGAAGAGGCCGGTCGAGTCCATGCGGAATGCGTTGCACGCGTTGTTGTGTCGCCTGAGAGAATGCGGCAGTTCGCTGCGGTGGTTCAGTCAGCTGTGTTGCGGTATGACGCGGAGAAGGAGATCGGTGACGAATGAGTTCACGAGAGTGGGCGATCGCATCCAGTGAATCCATCGGGATCGAGCTGGTTTGTTCCCTCAATGCGACTGGTGCTCCCATCTCCAGCGGTGGGTTGTTCGTCCAAGGTGCGCAGAAAGTCCAACGAGTGCTTCTCGGATCATTGGATCGAATCGTCGCCGCTTGTGATCCGGGCTGGAGGCTCATCAATGGGCTGACGATCAACGTCGAGAAAGACGAGGATGGGGAATACATCGTCAGCGACGATGTTTTCTTTGTGTATGGGAGTGGACTTACGGAATTCCAGGCCGTGCAGGACTACGTGGTGTCGCTGACCGAGTATTACCGCTTGGTGGAAGCCTCACGGGACGATCCGTTCGATCGAGCGGAGTTCCGCCGCCTACAGGTCTATCTCACTGACGCAGCTTAAGGTGGTCGATGGGGCTCAAGTATCGCGATTTTGAGAGTCTTCTACAGAGCAAGTTTCGTTTCGTGAGAGCGGAACACCACGAGAGCGGCCACAGGTGGTACGAATTGAAGATCCCGGGCGGGCCGACGATTCGGACCAAAGTGTCGCACGGCACCGGGGAGTTGAGCAAGGCGCTTGAGGGAGCGATCGCCAGGCAACTGAAGGTCAGGACTACATTCTTTCGTGGTATGATGGATTGCCACAACAGCTACGAGGACTACTGTCAGAAGGTGTGTGCCATGCCCTTCTCTCCCGGAAGTTGATCCGCAAAAGACACGCCCGGCTCATCCGAGCCGGGCCTTGCATTGTTCCGCAGTGGGAGCGGGCAGACACAGCCCGCCCGCTCCCACCCAATTCCCCTTACGCCCGGCGCAGCAGCGGACGCACCGAGCGCGTGATCAGGCCCACCACCGGCCCCGCGACCAGCACGATCGCCAGCAGGACGATCATCGGCAGGAGCGGTGACGCCTTCCCTTGCTCGATGATGTGCTCCTGCCAGGCTGTGTTGACCAGGCAGATGGAGAAGGAGTTCAGCACGCCCAGCCCGAAGATGACCCCGATGCGCGTGGCGAGGTCGTCCTGTTTGACGAACACGTAGGTCAGCAGCGCGATCAGCCCGGCGAGCACGATGGACAGCGAGGCCAGGTCGTAGCGATAGAACGGCGCCGCATTCGCCGTGCCGCACATCCCCAGCGCCAGCGTCGATGCCATCCCGATGCTCACCAGCCCCGCCCGCTGCCAGCCGCGCAGGGCCGACAGGAACAGCGCGGCGGCCGCGATCAACAGCAGAACGATGGCCAGCCCCGTCTCGAAAGTGGGCGATACCAGGTGTTTACTCGATTCGCTCAGCTCATCGACGATCAGCAGCAGCATGAAGAGCAGCCCCATCAGGAACGCGCCCAGCCAGGTGAAGCCCCAATCCGGCATTCGCTTGACGAGCGCGATCACCGCCCCGACCGCGATGGCGAGCGCCCCGGCGAGCACGAACGCCATCGCCAGCCCGATCTTCCATTGCGCGATCGTGCGAAAAGACTCGCCGCCATACGTCAGCGCACTCAGCGTGAGCCCCAGCCCGAAGATCAGCGGTGGCAGCACCGCGAGTATCGTTTCCTTGCGGCCCTCGATGCGCCAGGCCCCGTTCGATCCCAGATCCATCTTTCCATACCTCCCATAGCTTTCGTAACCTGTTGGATTTTCATCTTTCCCATAGGCGATCGCGCCGCTGCGACGCTTGCGTAGCGCGCTGAGGTGCTCGGCCGGCATCAGTCGCAGCCAGTCGCGCAGCTCGCGCAGACACAACCCGGCGGAGGCCGTTCGGCCGTGGCCGGCGCTGTCGGCGAGCGCCGCGGAGAAGACGCCCTGCATTTCCGTGCCGAACTCGGCGCGGAATGCCGGCGGATACGTTCGCAGCAGCAGCCCGTAGAAGCGTGTGAGCAGTGGCGTCATGGCTGACCTCCCACCACGTGCGGTCGCGCGATGGTCACCAGGCGCTGCAAGCGGGTGACCTCGGAATCGAGCACGCGCCGGCCGATGCGCGTCAGCGCGTAGGCCTTGCGTGGCCGGCCGGACGGCTCGACGTCCTCATCCTCGGCGTCGCTGCCCTCGACGCGCTCAATCCAGTCCTGCTCCAGCAATCGCTTGATCGCCCCATACAGCGTGCCCGTGCTGAGGGCGACGCGGTTCTCGCTGAGTGCCTGGACGTCCTTCATGATGGCGTACCCGTGCTTGGGTTCTGCCGCCAGACTGAGCAGGATAAAAAAAGTTGCTTCAGTGAGTGGCAAATTTGTTTGCATGTTGGTTTGCGAGTTCATAGACCTCCTCGTTCAATATATCGTGTCGCGATATGTCGCCGCACGATATATTGTAGCACAGGTACGAACGGTTGTCAAGGGGTTGTGCGAAATCAGTTTCTGCCAGCGCCGACTCCTCGTCTGCCATCACTGTTCCGGCGGCCTGCCCCGTTTGGAGCAGGCGGGCACATCGGCTATAATCCTCGCGGCAGGTGATGGAGTTCGCCTGTAACCGCCTTGGGCTGATGACTCCTTTCGTGCTTGCAGTGGCTGGAACCTGGGGAGGTGGATCGTGCATCGCCGTTTTGGAACGATATTCAACTTGGCTCGCCCCGCATTCACGTTCGGTGACCTGCTGATATTGCTGGTGCTCGCCGCGGTTCTGTATGTAGGCGTCCGTTTGGCCGTCAATGCGCCTGCGGCGCTCATTCCGCCGTCCCTCTCCCTGGCGCCATCTGCGCTCGCCTGGTATGCGCTGCTCTCGGTGGGACGTATGAGCATCGCCTATCTGTTTTCGCTGGGTTTCACGTTGATATATGGTTACGTTGCCGTCCATAGCCGGTTTGCCGAAAAGGTGCTCATGCCCTTGCTGGACGTGCTCCAGAGCGTGCCCATCCTCTCATTCCTGCCGGTGGTTCTGCTCAGCCTAACCGCTATCTTGCCCCAAGGGGCAGCGGTCGAGTTATCTTCCATCATCTTGATTGTGACGAGTCAGGTTTGGAACATGACCTTCAGTTTCTATCAGACCCTGACTACGATCCCACGCGAGCTACACGAAGCGACACGCGTGTTCCAGCTCAACCGTTGGCTGAGTCTGAAAACGATGGAACTGCCCTTCGCCACGCTACCATTGGTGTGGAATTCGATGATGTCCTGGGCGGGAGGTTGGTTCTTCCTTATGGCTGCCGAGACCTTTACCGTGGGCGAGCGGGATTTCCGTCTGCCAGGTCTGGGAAGCTACTTGCAGACCGCGGCGAACGATGGAGACGTTCGCGCCATTTTCATGGGGCTGGGAACTTTGATCGTAGTTATCGTTCTAATGGATCGCTTTGTCTGGCGGCCCATGCTGGTGTGGGCCAACAAGTTCAAGGTGGAAAGCACTGAAAGTGACGATCCGCCGGAATCGGGTTTCTACAACGTGCTCAGCCGTTCTTGGTTGCTGGAGCAGTTTGGACGACACATCTGGTCGCCGATTTCCGAGCGTATCGACTTGACCATGGGCCGGATCTTGGCCGGTGCCTCAGCTAAGCGTGGGCAAACTGAGGGCCGCTCTCGGCTTTCCATCGTCCTGTTGGGCATTGGAGGACTCGCTCTTGCGATATTCTTGGCCTACAATCTTCAAGGGGTCGTCCGCATGCTGGTGACGTTGCCCATCTCAGACTGGGGACGTATCGGACTGGGAACGTTGGCTACCCTGGCACGCGTCGTCCTGTCGTTGCTCATCGCGCTGGTCTGGACGCTGCCGGTTGGTGTCGCTATCGGCAGCAACCCCCGTCTCGCTGCTCCGTTGAGTCCCGTCGTGCAAATTGTCGCGGCGATACCTGCCACTGCTCTTTTTCCCATTGCCCTACTGGTGCTTCTCCGTTTGCCGGCAGGCCTGAACATCGCTGCCGTGCTGCTGATGTTGATGGGTACACAGTGGTACTTGCTGTTCAACATCATCGCTGGCGTGTCCGCCATCCCTCAAGACTTGATCTACATGTCAAAACTTCTCCAGTTACGGAAATGGGATCGATGGCGAACTTTGTATTTACCCGCGCTCTTCCCATATCTGGTGACTGGCCTGATTACGGCTGGGGGCGGTGCGTGGAACGCCAGCATCGTAGCTGAGCACACGCATTTTGGCGGGCGAACGTTCAGCACGATAGGCGTCGGGGCGCTCATCAGTGAAGCGACCGCTCGCGGTGATTATGCGCTTCTACTGGGCGCGACACTGACGATGATTCTGACCGTCGTTGGCATCAACCGCCTGTTCTGGCGTAGGCTGTACCGGCTGGCGGAGGAAAAATACCGCGTAGAATGATTGGGGACGATGGAGTATTCTGGATATCAGGGGATGAATCATGAATAG
>ENA-OSEO01003339-OSEO01003339.1-sediment-metagenome-genome-assembly--contig:-NODE-3339-length-19298-cov-10.689090_pt1 | contig 19298 bp, 14 predicted proteins | sample MGYA00237883_ERZ534232 | MGnify/ENA metagenome assembly ERZ534232
TGCATCAGGAACTGGCGGAGATCGACCGGAAGCTCGAAACGCTTACCTGTGACGATCGGGTCATCGCCCATACCAAAAACATCGAAGACCTGGCGAAGCAGGCCAGCGTCCACACGACGGCCTTGGCCGACATGAAGAAACTGAGGGGCGAGATACACCGCCACCATGAATCCGCTCAAAGCAACATCCGTCTTCTGCGGCCCGGATTGACGCTGGAGGGCATCGAGGAACTCAGGCTGTCCACGGCGGACAAATCCAAACTCCAGAGGCTGGGAAACCGGTTTGCCAAGCTGGAAGAGGCCTCCGATCATGCCGGAACGCAGCTGCAAACTGCGAAAGCTTACCTGACCAAGGGCAGGGAGGATCTCGAGGCCCTTGAAAAGCCGAAAGACACGGCTTCATTGGAAGACTGTCTCGACCGTGCCGGCGGACTCGGAAAGATCGCGGAGCAGGTTTCCCATGCACAACTGGAATATACGGCGGCTTTGGAACAGGCCGAGGCCGATCTGTCCGCACTGGGCCTGTGGTCCGGGGAGCTGGATGCCCTGGAGAAGCTGGCCATTCCCTCTGCGGAGACGATGCGAGGCTTCGAGACGACCTTCCTCGAATTTGACCAGGGCATCGAAGAGCTTAAAAGGGAGGCTGCCCGTTTGGACGGGGAGCTGAAAGAGATGCAAAAAGCGCTTTCCGATCTGACCGAATCGCGGGATTTGCCTTCGGTGGAGGATCTGCTGTCCCACCGCGGCATGAGAGAACGTGGCTGGCGTTCAGTGCGCTCGGTCTGGCTGGAGCAGGGCGAAGCGGACCAAGGCTTCATGGATGCCATGTCCCTTGGGACCGATCTGGCGGGCGCATATGAAAAGGCTGTATCCACCGCGGATGACACCGCGGACATCCTTCGCAGGGATGCGGAAGACGTGGCACGCGCCCAGGCGCTGAAATCGGCCATCCAGGAACTTCGGGACGCAATTTCGACCAACGGGAGACTTCAGGAGGCTAAGGAAAAGGCCCGCTCCGTTCATTGGGATGAATGGAAGGCCCTGTGGCGGCCGTTGGGCATTGCACCGCTGAAACCCCGGGAAATGCAGGCATGGGCTATAAAGGCGGAGGAGATCAAACGGAGGGCCGCGGAATGTAGAACGAAAAAGATTGCGGCCGTGCAGCTGAAGGCCGACATGGAACGGATGGCTGCGGAGCTGACCACAAGGTTGAAGGAATTGAATGTTTCTATCCCGGACAACCTTGATTATGCCGGTCTGCTCGACCTTGCGAAGCGAACCCGGCGGGAAAACGACCGACTCATCAAGGACCGCCAAAGGCATGAATCCGAGATCGCCGGCTACGAGCGGCAGATCAAAGAGAGCCAGCAGCGCAAAGAGGAGGCCGAGCGGGATATGAAGGCCTGGGCCGCGCAGTGGACCCAGGCCGTCGGCAAGCTCGGTTTTTCCGCCGATGCGACGCCGGAAGATGTCAACGACTTTGTTCTGGTGCTGGACCAGGTGTTCGGTGAACTGGAAAAAGCCGCGGACAAACGGCAGCGGATCGACGGCATGCAGTCCAACTACGAAAAATACGCCGCTCGTGTAAAGGAACTGCTGGATAAAACGGCCCCGGATCTCGGGGCCACCGACCCCACAGCGGCGATCGTGGAGCTGCACGATCGGCTGACAGCGGAGCAGTCCCGGTTCAAGGAGCGAAAACGGTTTGAGGAAGAGCGGAAGAAGAACCGCACCGCCCTTTTAAAGATCGGTGAGGATCTGGCGGCCGAACGTGAAAAACTGCGGCTGTTGTGCGAGGAGGCGCAGACGGATGCGCCGGATCGGCTGCCGGAAATCGAAAAACGGGCGGCCTCGAAAGCCAGGCTGATGGTGGACCTTGACACTGCAAACGAACGTCTTGCGGAGCTTGCCTCTGGACAGGAGTTCGCCGCCTTCGTAGCCGAGGTGCAAGCCCACGATCCCGACGAACTGACGGCCAGACTGGCGCGATTGAACCAGGAAAAATCGGCATTGCAGCAGGAGCAGAAAAAGTGGGTCGAAGAGATTGTCCTGCAAAGGAAAGAACTGGAAGCCATCGGCGGCGAGTCCCGCGCCGCCGACATCGCTGAAAGGGTCGAGGGGCTGGCGGGGAAGGTCGAAGCGGATGTCGAGTACTACATTCGATTGAAGCTGTCCTCCCTCATTCTCGCAAGGGCCATCGAACGCTATCGGCAAAAAAACCAAAGTCCGGTGCTCGATGCCGCCGGCAGGTATTTCAGGACGATGACGCGGGGCGCCTTCGAGGGGCTCAGGGCGGATTATGATGAGCAGGGAGAGCCGGTCATCAAGGCGCTTCGGCCGGACGGGCGGACGCTCATGGTCCACGAGATGAGCGATGGGAGCCGCGATCAGCTGTTTTTGTCGCTGCGGATGGGGGGGCTCGAAAAACACATCAAAACCAGCGGTCCGATGCCCTTCATTGTAGATGATGTGCTGGTCCACTTCGATGACGACAGGTCCGCAGCCGCCCTCGCAAGCATGGCCTGCCTCGCCCGGGATACCCAAATCATCTTTTTTACGCATCACCAGCATCTGGTCGACTTGGCCAAAGCCACCTTGAGGAATGGAATCTTGCATGTGCATAACCTCTAAAGTGGAGGCATAGACCCGGCAAAAGGCTGCTGTAGATGAAAGCGCCGTCGCATCGGTCCTACAGAGGCGCCTTGAAATCCCGCTCGGAGAGGTGACATGGTCCCGGGGCGCCGGCCTGCCGCTCAAACGAGCTGGGCCCTGGTCGCCCCGCCGATGGTTTTCTCTTATTGCGAATCATGACATCCTGCAGAGGAAGAAAGGCATGAAACGAAGGATCGTTCAGTTCATCGGCCTGGCCCTTGCAGCTGCATTGCTGGCCTCTTGTCGCACGCCACCGCCCCCTGAATCCATGGTCAGCGCGGCCTTTCTCGGCCGCGAAGGGTCTTTTGTCCTGGTCGATTGCGCATCGGGCGACGACTGGACGTTTCGTGCCCGAAACGCCGCGGAGCGGCTGCCGCCCTGCTCGACATTCAAGATCTGGAACACCCTTATCGGCCTCGAGACCGGCATCCTTTCTTCCCCCGATCAAGCCTTCTATTTGTGGGATGGCGTGGAGAGGTCGTTTCCGGCGTGGAATCGAGATCTGACGCTGAAGGAGGCCTTCCAGGCTTCGTGCGTGCCCGCGTTCCAGGACCTCGCCCGCCGGATCGGTTCGGAGCGCATGCAATCCTGGATCGATAAGGTCGGTTATGGCGATCGAGACATCTCGGCGGGTATCGATGTCTTCTGGCTCCCGGCGAAAGGCCGCAAGACGGTCCTGATTTCGCCGGCGGAACAGGCGAATCTGATCAGAGAACTCGTTACGGGCCGGTTGCCTTTTTCCCAGGGATCGTTGTCGGTGATGAGGGAGCTCATGTTCACCACCAGGACCGAACGTGGCACCCTCTACGGAAAGACCGGGTCCGGGACGGACGGCCGCGGGATTTTCGTCCTGGGATGGTTCGTAGGTTATGTCGTTACCGAGAGCGGCACACACAGCTTCGCCTGCACCGTGAAGGGGGAGAACACCATGGGGAAAGATGCCCGTGCCATCGTCGAGACGGTTCTGAAGGAAAAGGGGTTGCTCTAGACGTTCGATCTGGACAGGCGACTCCCACCCGTAAGATTACGCCGGTTTGCGGCGCCCCGTTTATATTTGGATCTAGAAGTCAGCAGATCTCACGGGCGATTTGCTTGACCTCCGTTAAGAGGTCTTCTTTTACGGTATTCCATTCAAGATCCCAGAGCATGACAGGATCGGGTTCAAGATCCGCTGCTTCAAAATCCACAAGCCCTTTCAGAAACAGCAGTTTACTGAACCTGACGCCTTGCCCCTCTGAGATGAATTCATCGATCAGCGACTTGAGAGAGATCGTGTGTCGAGTGAGGCAGAAGATGTCCAGAAAATCTTTCTTGCAGCCCCTGCTTGCAACCGTCAGGAGTTTCATGCGGCCGATGTCAGCGGCATCGGCCATCTTCAGATTCCTGATCTCCGGAAGGATGGGTCGGGCCAACCGTTTCAAGGGGATCGTTTCGGTCAATAAATCGACCTTGAATCGCTGAACGAGCAGTTCCGTGTGTCGAGGGGTATGGTTGAGGACCGTGACGACGAGTCCCAACTTATCCATATCCGTGAGGGCCGCCGTTGGACTAAAGAATTCCGGGAAAAAAAAATCCAGGTCATCTGACCTTCGGTGTCCCAATTGGAGTGCAAGGGCCGTCCCGCCCCCTAAATATCCGCTTCTTAATTCCAGGGATCGATCGAGGCGTTTGAGCAATCTGTATAGACCGTCGGATATCGTCGTGGGGTACATGATTCCTTAGTGATCCCAAAAAAAAGGCTCCAGAAGATACGCGAGCGCTTGGAGATAGATCGACTATTCCGCAAAACCCGGACCAATTCGTTACGGTCGTAATGCTTTAGGAGGAACCGGAGGGCGTTTTCGTCTCCGTGTTCCATGAGCCGGCTGATGATAAAGTGGGCGGATTCCACTACGGAAAGTTTTTCAGGATCCACATCCCAGAAAAAGATTCGGATTTCGTTTGGCAACTGCTCTGAGGCAGGTCCTTTCCGGCTCACCGAATCAGATTGCGGACAGCTTTTATCCATTGTGAATTCCTGCTGCGTGTCAGAGCGCGGGTGGGCGCTGAAATGTCCTCTGAACCGTGAAAGTATAGACGATAAGGCCTTTAGGGACAAGATAAATGGTGAAAAGGGTTCTGAAGGTCGAGTGTCACGGATGTTTTACAAAAGGCGGCAAGACGGCCGCGGCTCTCAGGCCCCTTGCGGTGGCAGCTTTCGAGACATGGCTGCGGCAGACCCAGTAGACTTTTCGAAGCGGTTCGACCTGCCGCAAGCTGCAAAAAAGAGGCGCCCCTGATTATCATTTCTTTTTCGAGTATTTTGAGCGTATCTTTCATTACCCTTGGCCAGTGTCATGGGACGTAGAGCATCTGCAAAAGGAGAAGGAAGATGAGCAGCCACACAAGTGCAGTCCAGCTGCGAGGTATGCTTCGTTCATTCTGGCGGGGATTGGCCGCCTGCGCGCTGATCTCCTCAGGCGCGCAGTTTTGCAACTCCGCATGGGCCGGCACCCTGGAGGGCACTGCGACCTACCGGGAGCGCATCGCGCTGCCGCCCGATGCGGTGTTCGAGGTCGAGTTGCAGGACGTTTCGAGAGCGGATACGCCGGCCGTGGTGCTCGGCCGCAGCAAGCTGGACCCAGCCGGGCAGCCGCCTTTCCGTTTCGAGATCGTCTACGACGATGATGCCCTACGATCGGGCCACCGCTATACCGCCCGCGCAAGCGTCAAGCAGCAGGGTCGGCTGCTGTTCACCACCGATCAGATATACCCGGTGTTGGAAGGCCGCAACGCGCCCCTGAGCATGCTGCTGGTATTTGTTCACGGTGGACCGGAGCAGGGGTCGATGGGTGAGGGCATCGGCGTATTGCCCGGCTCCAACGAGGGGGAGCTGCCCCGTGCCGGCGAGAGCTGCGGGAGTTCGCTGGCGGAAAGCCCGCTTCGTGGGACGTATTGGAAGCTTGTGCGCCTTGAGGGCAACCCCGTGGCTGCGGCCGAAAAGCAGCGCGAAGCGCACCTGGTGTTTGCTACCGATGCCCTGCGTGTCGCCGGCAGCGCCGGCTGTAATCGGGTGGCCGGCGGCTTCGAACTCGAGGGTGACGGTCTGCGTTTCAGCCAAATGGCGACGACCATGATGTCTTGCCCGGATGGCATGGACCAGGAGAGGCGATTGCTCGAGGCGCTCGAGCGCGTGGAACACTATCGAATACGCGGCAGCCGCCTCGAGCTTCTGGACGGGACAGGCTCTGTGATCGCAGGATTCGATGCGGTGGCGCTGAAGTGAGACGGCCAATCCTTAGTGAAACCGGCCCCATCGAATAGGTCCGGGGGTGGACCTCGGATGACCGGTAAAATTCTGCGCCGCTGAAACCCTTTCTTTTCAGAGCCGTTGTATGACCCCGTACGATATTCTCAAAAGGTATTACGGCTACGGCGAGTTCCGAGAGCACCAGCTGGAAATCATCCAAACCGTGATGGGTGGAAAGGATGCCTTCGTGTTGATGCCGACCGGCAGCGGCAAGTCCCTCTGCTATCAGATCCCGTCCGTTCTGCGGGAGGGCGTGGGTATCGTCGTTTCGCCGCTGATCGCCCTTATGCAGGATCAGGTCGAGGCGATGCTGCAGATCGGGATCAGGGCGGAGTGCCTGAACTCGACGCTTTCGGATGAACAGGCCGCCCGCGCCCAGCTGCGCATCCGACGGGGGGAAGCGGACATCCTCTACGTTGCGCCGGAGCGATTCCTGCTCGAAGGGTTCCGGGCGTTCCTGGCCGAAATGCCCATCGCCCTTTTCGCCATTGACGAGGCGCACTGCGTCTCCCAGTGGGGGCATGACTTCAGACCGGATTACCTGCGGATAGCGGAGGTGACGGGCGCATTTCCCGGGGTGCCCCGTATGGCCCTGACGGCCACCGCGGACGAGATCACGCGCAAGGACATTTTCGAAAAGCTTCAACTCGGGGATGCCCAGTCCTTCATCTCGAGCTTCGACCGTCCGAACATTCTCTACCGGGTGCAGCTCAAAGAAGAGCCCCGGAGGCAGCTCCTCGGCTTTTTGAAAAAGGAGCATGCCGGGGATGCGGGGTTGGTGTATGTCCGGACGCGGCGCAGCGCCGAGGAGACGGCCGCGTGGCTCCAGGAGGAGGGGGTGAACGCCTTGCCCTATCACGCGGGACTCGAAGGGGAGGTGCGGCGCAGACACCTCGAGCGTTTCCGGAAGGAGGAGGGCATCGTGATCGTGGGTACGGTCGCTTTCGGCATGGGTATCGACAAGCCGGATGTGCGATTCGTGGCCCACCTCGATCCGCCGGCCAGCATGGAGGCCTACTATCAGGAGACGGGGCGCGCCGGACGGGATGGCGAACCCGCGGACGCATGGATGCTATACTCGCTTGGGGACGTGGTCGCGAGGCGAAGGCTGCTCGAGAACTCGGAAGGCGACGAGGCGTTCAAGGCGATCCAGAGGAAGAAACTCGAGACCCTTCTCACTTATTGCGAAACAGCGGAGTGCCGGCGCAGGTTTTTGCTCAGGTATTTTGGCGAGAGCTATCCGGAGGATTGTTCCAACTGCGACAACTGCCTCGATGTCGCCGAGACATGGGACGGGACGGTGCCCGCCCAGATGGCCCTTTCCTGCGTCTACCGGACGGGCCAGCGCTTCGGGGTCGTCCATTTGACGGATGTTCTGAAGGGGAGTCTGAGCGACAAGGTGAAGAAATTCGGTCATGACCGGATCAAAACCTTCGGGGTGGGCAAGGAGTTGTCCGAGAAAGAATGGCGCTCCATTTTCAGGCAGCTCCTGGCTGCGGGTTACCTGATCCCAGACAGGGGGGCGCGCCCCGGTCTCAGGCTGAGCGAGAAGAGCTGGGGGGTGCTCAAGGGGGAAGTGAAGATCCGTTTCAAGCGGGATCTTAGGAGGCAGGAGCGCAGACCAGTCTCGAAGACCTCGTCCCGGGTTTCGGAGCGTGCGCGCATCGATGCCTCCCTGCAAGATGCCGGGGTGCGCTCACTCTATGAGAAGCTGCAGGGGCTCAGGATGCGAACCGCAAAGAGCATGAAGCTCCCGCCTTTTTTCATCTTTTCGAATGCCACCTTGCAGGAGATGGCGACGCGGAAGCCGGTGAACGAGACGGCATTGCGCGAGATCGGCGGCGTGGGGGAGAAAAAGGCGGAGCGGTTCGGTGGAGCCTTCCTGGATGTCATTCGGGAGCACCTCGGGGAAGAGGGTGCCGGCCGGAGAGGGGAGCGTGAGGCGGGGCGCACGATCGACGCTAAGGCGGAGGATGGGACGGAGGCAGAGGAGCGAAAGAGCCGGATTCTCGATCTCCTGAGAGAAGGAAAGCTCGATTCGAAGGAGATCGCCGAGCAGGTGGGGGTTTCGCCGCCGACGGTTTGGGCCTTCAAGGCCCACATGACCATGGGGACGTATGACGGTGCAGCGCTCGTGGAGAAGGCGCGCGATTCAACAGGTCCGGAACCGCATCCGCCGCCGGAGGTGGTGGACCATGTCCGGAAGAAGATTCGGAGCCTCGGTGATTTCAAAGCGGTGAAGCGATTCTACTCCGGGGACAGCGATCTCTGCCGGTATGCCCTGCGGATTGCCGAAGAGGTTCTGAGCGCGAAAGCGGAGGCCGAGGCGGAGAGTCCGATCGAGGCGATCCGCAGGGGGCATCCCAACGCCTACGAGAAATGGAGCCCCGAGGAGGACGAACGGCTGCGCCGGGAGTATGTCTCCGGCACCGACATCCAGGCCATGGCCGAGGCGCACGCCAGGAAGCCGGGCGCCATTCGGTCGAGGCTGAAAAAGATCGGCTTGGTTTAACTGACGGCGAGTGTGCCGTGTTCAAGACAGAAGAGGGGGCGGCCTCGATGCTCATTGCTTGCGGGGTGCAAATGAGGAATTGCGCAAACCATGACATGGCGAAGATCGAAAGTCCTTGACCTGCTAAGGTCGACATATCTCGGGTACTGGATCCTGCAGGCTCTGAACCGCAGGCAGATCGATGCCTGGCGTAAACAAAGGTGTCCGTTTCGTACGCCGCATGCTTACAAACAAAGGCTAGTCTGTGATTATGCACGGCGCTTCGGCCTTCGGGTTTTTGTCGAAACCGGCACGCAGTATGGCGACATGGTGTTCGGCGTCATGAAGTATTTTGAGCGCCTGTACAGCATTGAGCTTGACCCGGAGCTGTTCGCGTTCTGCGTGAAGCGGTTTGCTTCGGCGCCCCAAGTTGCCCTTGTGCACGGTGACAGTGCGGAAAAGATAGGCGAAGTCCTTGCGAAAGTTCATACCGATGCGTTGTTCTGGCTCGATGCGCATTATTTCCGCTACGGAAAATCAGCGCGTGGTTCCAAGGAGACGCCCGTGCTCGAAGAGTTGGAGGCAATCCTCTCGCAGGGTCATAGGAGGCACGTCATCCTGGTGGATGACGCTCATTGCTTTGTCCCTGAACGTGGATTTCCTTGCCTGGGAACGCTCAGAGATCTTGTTTTGAAAACCGGAAACTACCTGTCGTTCAGCATTCTACACGACGTGATCAGGATACTCCCTGAAAGAACCGAACTGGGCGAGCGGAGCATGAGAAATTTCACATGAGCAGCTTCGTATTATGGTTAAGCGAACTTGTGTTTGGCTGCAAGCCATGTCGTCTCATGGAACAGGCCCTGATCCGACAAAGGTATTTCGGCTATGTACGCGTCGGGTTTGACCAAAGAACCCTGGAGTTTTTGCCTGGGTACCGAATCGGCAGGGGGGCGGGCGAACTAGAGCGGCGCTGGCGCCTCATGTACTGGCACGGCTTAGTGCGCCTCGTGATCTCCGGCAAACGAGGCGCCATCTGCAAATTGCACCCGTGCGGAGAAGGCAGATGGCAGGGCAGGTGGTTGCACTACGAAAAAATGGGCGTGCAGTTGAAGCCTGCCGACATCAGCCACCGAGCCGGGCTGCTGGCCAAGATAGGCTCTCACCCATTTTTTCAGCAGCGGACTGAAGGCGGGTCCTCCTACTGCCTGATTCAAAGCTACAGGAGAACGGTCGCATTCGATCCCGAAGACAAAAGGTTGTTGCCTGTGGCTTCGGCAGGCGATGCTCCGCTGCCGTTTGGCCGTGAAAGAGGTCGGCTCAGCGACGAGGTGATTTTTTACAAGCTTCAGGATAGGAGAAACGGCAGGCAGTATTGGGCCAAAAAATATTCAGTTGACCAGGAGAAACAGCTGGAGCTCGAGATGGATCTCTATAGGGAACTGGAAAGGCTCGATAAAAGAGCTGTTGTACCTGTGGATTATGAGGAGCGGTTCGGACTTGTCTTTGATTTCGACGAAGAGCTTTTTAATGGTCGAGTGATGCATGTCGACCATGCAGAGACTTATTGCAGCCCTGAGAATGCGTGCGCGATCAAAGATTTTGCGGGAACCATGGTGTATCATCCCACCCTTGGCAGTTTGCCCATCGGCCGTCTTACGGACTTCCAGTTCGTATTGACATCCCGAGGTCTTCGCTTCATTGATTTTACCCTCAGGCCCGAGCATTGGTGGATGCTCTAAAAGGCTTTACCGGGCAGCCCCCAGCCAGCGATTGCAGTAACGGGCCGGTTAGATGAAATACTCACCTCGAGGGGTGGGTCGGTCGTGCGTCAACAGTACCCGCCGGTGGCGATTTCCGCTTGGATTTGGATCAATGCCGGTTCCAGCGGCGCCGGTAGCGGACTTTCTAGTTCAACTGGAGACCCCGTGCATACTTCTCAATCCGATCCTGCGCTGACAGAGAAATCAAAATCTTTCACGCTATGCTGGCAGGCAGGCGGCCCCAAGGGGACTCCCGCCTAACACAAGGATACAAGGCAATGGCCCCCGCAGGGGCCATTGCAACCATGGAAAAAAACGTCCCCGTCAGTCGCTGAGCCACAGTTGGGAGGTGTAATTGGCGACCGGGACGTTGAAGCGACCCCAGGGGACGCCTCCCACCAGAACCTTGATCTGGGCGTTCCCACGGATCGGCCTGTGCCTGGGGTGGAAGGCCTCCCGCTCGATGGTGGCGAACCATGTCCCGGCGGCGAAGTCCACTTCCACATAGAGGCCGTCTTTTTCGTAGACGATGGTTCGTCCGCTCTCCAGCGCCTCCTGGAGGTAGGGCAAATCGAGGAAGGGCGCCCGAACCGGTTGACCGTTCACCTCGAGGCTCATATCGCCGAAGGCACCGATAGCCTCGGGTAAAAGGCCCTGCAGTGACACGGACCCTTTTTCCGAAGCGCTGTCGTACCACCCCTCGTAAGCCGTGAGTTTGGCTCCACCGATGTCGTGCGGCACGCCTTGCCACACCCAGTCCGTCATGACATGGTGCCTCAGGTGGCTGCTCAGGCTGTATTTGTCGTTTACGGTCAGAATGACCTGGAGGTCACCCGAGAGGGGGGTGATGACACTGGAGAGGTCTGCTTGCTGGATCTCGAAATCCCAGAGCTTCCTGAAGAAATCGAGCTTCAAGGTTACCCTGTCGCGCTTGACCGATGGATCCGTTGTGAAGGTCCAGACGCCTCTGCAACGTGTCCATCGCCCATACGCTTCCCGCGAAGACCACAGATAGCCGTTCAATTCCACCGTGACGCCCTTGCGAGGGTTGAACGTGAACGCGTTCATGGGAATTCGCTCCAGCCAGCCGTCCGAGGTGAGCCATCCCAGCCGACCGCCCTCGAGGGAATACGAACTCTGGCCTGGCAGCCTGACCAGGACATCGTCCAGCCAGCTTTCCGAAACGACCCCTTCCGCCCAAGCCGCAGGCGGGCTTTGGCCGATCTTGGTCCCGTTGTTGTACTCGCCGCCGGTCACGCTCCAGGTGACGCACCAGGGCCGCTGGTCCGCGTAGGCCGTCGGGATCCAGGGGGCTGTCTCATCCGTAGCCGTCAGGTAATAGGGCTGGACGCTGAGGTTTTTCACGCCCTCCGGGTCCGAACAGGATTTCATGCCGATGTGGAACGAGAGCTCCTTGCCGAAGCTCGTCGTGTTCGTGACCCGGGTCATGAAGGTCGACTCGTACCCCGCCTTCAAGTCAACCTTGAATCCTTTGAGTTTCGTCCCGACGCTGATCTGGGTTTCATTGCTCATCTCCACCGTCGAGGTCTCTCCTTCGGACTTGGTTTCCTCCGTCTCTTCACTGATATAAGAATAGGGGGTGGCGCCGGTCGTAAAATTCAGGGGGTTGATGGAAGGCTCACCCAGCGATCCATCTCCGAAAAGCACCTCCCAGGGCATTTGCAAGGACTCCCAGCCCCGCCGGTACCAGCCCTCCAGGTCGGTCGACCTTGGAAAGGGTTCGATGCCCGCAAGAAGCCCGGGGACATCATCATTGATTCCACCCGGCTCTTCCAGTTCGAATGCGACCGGCTTGACGTTGATGGAAGTGGGTTGGACCTCGATGACGTGGACGTTCTGATTGAGGGCCGTGCCCCCCCCGGTCAGGTAATTGTAGTCATAGGCATGCAGGCTGAAGTCCTGCACCATCACCTTGGGCACCCCGAAGATCGCCCAGCCCACGCGCCCGAGTTCCTCGAGATCCTCGGCGCTCTGCCCCTCGGTGCCCAGGGTCTGACCGAACCCGGTCGTGATGGATGAACTGCTCGACACCTCGTTCTCGAGCCCGTGCGTGTAACTGATGTCCGCCTTGTCTTCCACCTCGAACACGTGTTTCAATCCCGCGTGGACCTCCAGCCCGGCGGAGAACATGGTGGTCTTGTCCCACGACTGGGTGTGCTCGACCTTCGTCCCCTGCGACTGACCGTATTCCACATTGGAGAGGCCTGCAACCTCACTGGGTATCGGGTCGTTGGGCGCAAAGGGGGGCGAACCGAGAATGATGCCATACAGGGACCAGTAATTCCGGAGGGTGGCCGCATCCTCCTCGCTTTCCGGCATGCCGGTGTCCGTGCTCGTCCCGCCCCAGTCCCCGCAGCTCTTCGACGGCGTGGCCTGATTGATGGGAACCATGAAGTCGGAGGTGCCGGCGAAGGCATGGTCCCCCGAATCCGTGCGGTAGTGCACCACGAGGGTCTGCTGCCTCGCCTGGGTGGAGAGGTGAGACGCATCGCAGGCCACCGTGTACCAGGGATAGGTCCAGACTTCACTCAGGCTGTCCCCGCCCGAGAAGGTATAGGAATCCAGCCGCCAGCTTCCCTTCGGTGCGGCGGTGCTGTAGGTGAACTCGGCCTTGCGGATCCGTGCAGGTCCGCTGCTCGTGGTGGTTTTTATGAAAAGCTGGATCGCAGGCGTTTTCGCCCCGGCGGCAAACCCCGCGACGGCGCCCAGGGTGCCGACCTGCAGGGAGACGGGGCCATACGCCCAGCCGTTGTATGGGACGGCAAGCGTACTCGGAAAGTCGGAGCCGCTACCGATCTGGCCGTTCCAGCTGGCTGCGGAGATCTTCGTGTAGTAGTTGGCCGGCCCATAGACGAGGTCGGGGGAGCCGTAGACGATCAGGATCCTGGGATCCGAGTCGGGCGGGTAGTACGTGACGGCATCCAACGGCTGGTAAGCCCCGCCCGGCTTCAGGGACGCATAACCGGTCCAGTTGACCCCGTCCCCGCTCGTGTAGGTCCCCGAGTCAGTGAAGACATAGAGCATGTTGTTGAAGACGGTGATGGCGGCCCCGGCACCGGCCCCTTCCGAGTCGAGGTCGGTGCGCACCGAACCCAGCCGTTTCAGGGTGCCCCAGGCGTTCTTGGTCAGGTCGAAGTAGCAGACATAGGCGTACATGGCCGTGCCCTGGCAGCTGGAGTGGGAGGTGTAGGAATAGAAGATCTTGTTGTCGAAGATGGCGAGGCCGCTCGCGTTCATGTACTTGTAGGAAACGCACCAGCCGCTGTTATGCGGGCTTTCGGCGCGCACGAAGACCCAGTCGCCGGCAGCGGGATCTCTCGGTTGACCGGCAACATGGTAGATATTGCCTCCGAGCCATATCCGGTGGACCTTGCCGTTGACGTAGACGGCACGGCCCGGCAAGCTGGCCCATGCTCCAGACCAACACAGCAGGAGCGCAGCGGCCAGAAGCGCTGAACCCACGAACACACGGTGTAGACATACCCTCATTCCATGCCCTCCCTGTATTGAAGATACCCTGTTTACTGTGCCTGCAGCGGGCCCAACGCCCATCCGCCGCCTTGCTCACGTCTTGCTTGAAACATGTTGAAGAACCTTCCGGCCTTTTTGGCGCCGATACTCGGATGGGCGCCCGGGCCGGGGGTGTACCTGGCATGCTTGGACTGTTTCGTGGAGACACGATAACCGGCGTTCATTCAACTGCCGTACCATGTGTCAGCTACCTTCCTCAATAATCTTGCTTTGGTCTTTATTGAAGAAAAAGCTCTTCGAATCCGAAAACACAAGTTTTTCGACATAGGCTCAGCGCTAATCTTGTTTCGGTCACAAAGAATAGAGGTCACTGACGATGCTGCCGGACATCAAATTCGATGCAAACTTCTATGATATTGAAAATCTTACTTTATCAAAGGACAGGATTCCGTCGGGCAAGCCAAGCAGACCTGCGATATTCTCGGCTAAGTCGATAACTGTCAGGTCAGTGTCTGTGCCACCCATGCTCGGGATGGGCTTGCAGATCATAAAAGGAGACCAATCCGCATCACGGCCGGGCTCCTGCACAGTCAGGGGGGCATATTTGTCTTCCCGTGGCCTGAACGCCTCGGGGGTATTGCCTAGGTTCACAGAAGGTATCAGGACCGCCGCTTTTCAAAGATCCTTCTCTGACCCGTGCCGACCGTGAGGATTAGACCAAGCTCCGGCGGCGGGATCGTCGCCGAGCGTGAGAGGATTTCTTATGCAATTTTTCTATATCATGTTAAGCGCTATCATTGAAAATAAAAAATAGGAGCTTGCATGATCGACAAATGGTCATGGGAAAGCTGCGTTGGCGGAAATTCAATTTCAATGCTAGAGAGCGGTTAGAATAGTGCTGTTGCAGGGGGTCAATCTTCGGTTGGCATTTCGGCACGCCGCCTTTTTTCGAGGCCGGGGGGGCGAATTTGGTGATTTTTGGGAAGGCCCTTGAGGGATGACCCTCTGACCCGCCCAGGTTGGACAAAAAGGTGGACAAAAAAAGGACTTAGAGGGTTTCCCTAAGTCCTTGATCTTGCTGGTGGGCCGTGCGAGGATCGAACTCACGACCAACGGATTAAAAGTCTCTTCTGGCGTTATTCCAGTTACATCCCGTTACGCCATAAAACGCCCTTGCAATTCAGGCTCTTACGTTTTATTCTCTTTCCAAGAATATCCCTCGAAAACATCAGGTTTCATTGAAAACGGTTGTACTGGGGTTGTACAAAATGCCGGTCTGGACAAAATCGAGATATCCCGGGGTGAGGTGGCGCGAGCACCCTTCCAGAAAACATGGAGTCGGGTTTGATCGTTATTTCGTGCTGACTTACAAGCTGGAGGGGAAAACTGTCTCGGAGGCGGTCGGGTGGGCTTCCAAGGGCTGGACCGAGAGAAAGGCGGCTGCGATCCTCTCAGAACTCCAGGAGAATCACCGACGGGGAGAGGGGCCCCGGACGTTGAAGGAAAAACGCGCCCTGGCCGAGAACGCCCGTCAGGAGCGAGAGGCGGAGCAGATCCAGGCCGAAAAGGATTCCATGACCTTCGGCCGATTCTTTACGGAGCAGTACCTTCCGAGCGCTGAGCGCAGCAAAAAGCCGGGGAGTGTCAAGGCAGAAGCGGGATACATTCGGAAGTGGGTGCTCCCCGTGGTGGGGGATATGCCGATCAAGATGGTTGCGCCGATCCACGTCGAGCGCATCAAGAAAGACATTCTCGACGCCAGCCGGACCCCGAGGACCTTCGAGTATGTCCGCGCCATTATCCGTCAGGTCTGGAACATGGCACGACGCGACGGCTACGTCGATGGCGATTCACCGACGCGCCATGTGAAGGTTCCCCGCCGGGATAACCGGCGCATGAGATTTTTCTCCCCGGAGGAAGCCGAGGTCCTACTCGAAGCGCTGAAGGAGAAGAGCTTGCAGCTATGGCGGATCAGCACCTTGAGTCTGTATGCAGGCCTTCGCTTCGGGGAGATTGCAGCGCTTCGATGGGGTGACGTCGATCTTGACGGGGGGATCCTGACCCTACGGAATACGAAGAACAGCAGGACCAGGACCGCCTTCCTGAGCGACAAGGCCCGGGCCGCTTTCGAGGGGATGGAGCGGGGTGAGAGGGACGACCTCGTTTTCCCCAGCGAGACAGGCGGCCGGATGGGCCAGGTCTCCGCGACGTTTATGCGAACGGTGAACGAACTCGGCTTCAATGACGGGGTAACTGAGCCGACGCAAAAGATTGTATTCCATTCACTGAGACACAGTTTTGCATCTTGGCTCGTTATCGACGGAGTGAGCCTTCCGGTCATCAAGGAACTGTTAGGACACCGGTCTATCGCTATGACCGAGAGGTACAGCCATTTGACCAGCGGGGCCCTCCAGGCCGCTGTCCGACGGCTTGATCAGGCTTCGTCGAAAAGAAGGGCCAGCGGCGCCACAAAAGTTAATTCGTAACAAAAATTTATTGACGCCCCGGTAAAGATGCTGTAATATGACTCGCAAACTGATTCCGCTTGTTACATACAGGGGGCTTCAATGAACGAAAAGGATTATACCAAAAAAGATATAGTGAAAATTTTCGGACCGCGTTTGACGCCGAGGGCTTTCCAATTTTATGTGGACGAGGGGATCATTAGACCCGACATCAATAGTGGGGAAGGGCGCGGGAATGTTCGAAGGTTCTCCGGCAGGCAGGTCTTTCGGACTGGGTTTCTGGTCAGCCTGCTCGACTACAGCCCCCGGCTGGAGGTCGTTCGGGCGCTGCTTGAGAGTTTGGACGCTGCCGAGGAGAAGTGGTGGGACTCGGAAAAAGGGATTCCGAAACAGGGAAACCTGTTCTTCCGGGCGTTGCGGACCGAGAGTGGCGGCTTCGTCACCAGCATCATGATTGGAGGAGGTACGGATGGTGATAGGGTAGGCCTCCGGCTGACGTCCCGCGATTTGTCGGCGTTGGTGGTTGCCCTCAAACCCATCACTAAAAAAATGCAGAAATAATTTTTTGAAATTTAGGAAACAGAACCAGATTCCGATTGAAAGGTAGGTGACAGCATGAAGAAGAACAAGAAATTGAAAGCCCAGATCTTTTTACGTTATGGGACCCAGGAGGATTTTGCGCAGGAAATAGGTGTTTCTGGCAGCCTTGTATCCTGCGTGGTTAACGGGCGAAAGCAGCTCAATGAGACCAAAAAGGAGGCCTGGGCAACAGCGTTGGGGATGGATAAAAAAGAATTGTTCCAGGGGGCGTAATCATGAATGTGTTCGAGAAAATGAGGCGCGAGCTTCCACCAGCGTTTTACAGAACAGAAGTCAGCAAGCTCATTCCGGGCGAGAATCCGAAGAGCCTTGCAAATTACGATAGCGCAGGTATGGGTCCTAGGGGCGCCGTGAAAATCGGGAGGAAGGTGCTGTACGACCGAGACGGTTTCATCGACTGGTTAATGCAAAAAGCAGGGGAGGTGATCGAAGATGATAGATAAAAAAAGAACCCCCCGTGACGGCGGGCACCGTGTCGGGGGCGGTGGAAAGATGTATCACAAACCTAATAAAAACATACATCTCTTCGCCTTGGATTGCAAGAAAAAAGTTTCCCATGAGGAAAGTTTTTTTGCCCCGAGGCTCCCGCCGCTTCGCCCCTGCCCGCCGTTCGACTAAAGATGGTGGAGGGGGCGGCCATGTGTTCTGAAAAAATCCAAAAAATCCCAGCTCCTAAAAGAGTGCCCGAGAACCCCCCCGGACCCGCCGGGGGCGGTTTTGTGAAGATTTTTCGAAAAATCACAAAGTCAGAAGTATTTCAAGATGCTGAGCTACTAAAAACGTGGCTGTGGTGCATTTGTCAAGCTCAATACCAACCCGTCACCGAGAGCGTGAGAATTGGGCGCGGGTCAGTTCGCGTGCACCTCGAACCCGGCCAATTCATCTACCAGCGAGCGGCTGCGGCTCGGGAGCTTGGATCGAAACCGACGACGGTTTATCAACGTATAAAGCGACTCGAACGTATGGGCAGCCTGATGCTCCAGAGTGACAACCAATTTACGGTTGTTTCTCTAGTGAATTGGATTACTTACCAAGCTGGGCATGATGGAGGACGACAAGTAAATGACAAGTTTAATGACAACCAAACTCAGGTTTTCGATGACAACCAAACCGAGCAAAGAGGAGGAACCGGCGCGAGTGAAAAGCGCAATAAAAACGATTGCTTGAAAAAATTGTGTGCGGTTGATGGAAAAGGAAATAGCGGTGGGGATGACAACCAAACTGAGGCGTTGAATGACAGGCTTAATGACAGCAAGAAGTATATACAAGAAGTATTAAGAAACCCCCCTAAATCCCCCCTAGGGGCTGACGGCTGGTTCGATTCTTTCTGGCAGGAATACCCCCGCAAGGTCGCAAAGCAGGCAGCGCTGAGGGCCTGGAAAAAGACCGCCGCGATCCGCCCGCCCCTGCCGGAGGTCCTCGCGGCCCTGGAGGCGCAGAAGGCCTCGGATCAATGGACGAGAGACGGCGGGCGATTCATTCCCCACCCAGCCACATGGCTCAACGCTGGGAGATGGGATGACGAGGTGGAAAACCACGGGCCGGAGGACGATGGGGAGTTTTTCCGACCATATCTGAGAGGTGAAATGCAATGAAAACAAAGACATATCCGACGGCGATTGACAGCGAGAGAATGGTTATCGCAGCCCCGTTGATGCGAGAGGACGCGCTCTCAGAAATCCTGGCGGAACTCGGCCCGGATGACTTCGCGGATCGTCGGAATCGGACGTTGTTCGAGGCTTTCCGGGTTATTCATGAAGCGGGCGCTCCGCTTGATCTTCCGGCCATCGTGGGTGAATTGGAGCGCTCCGGGAACCTGGCGGCGGCGGGCGGGAAAGCATATCTCGCCGACCTGATCGACGCGGTGAGCACGACGGCGGGTTTGCCCTATCACGTCGGAGAGGTCCAGGCGGCGACACAGCGCCGGGCCTTTCTGGAGTTGGCTGACAGGATTAAACGGGGTGTCGATGAAGGCGACGACCCTGAGGCGATCAATACCATGATCCGCGACGCTGGGCTGAAAATTGTGTCCGCCCGCAGGAGTGCGGTCGTCCCGGTCAGGGATGCAGTCGCCCAGGCCGTGAAGGAGATCGAGGCCAGCACGAAGGGCGACGACGGCGGAGCGATCCAAACAGGGTTGATCGACCTGGATCGGAAGCTCGGCGGAGGTCTCCGGCCAGGTGAATTAATTATTATAGCGGCTCGGCCCGGCATGGGGAAAAGCGTCTGGGCGGCGAATATCGCCGAGCGTTGCACGAAGCCAGTGCTCGTTTTTTCGTTGGAGATGACCAGCTCGGAGATCGGAAAGCGTATGCTCGCGAGCATGGGACGTGTGGACTACGGGAAAATCCGCGAAGGTAATCTTCTTGATGGGGATTGGGAACGGCTAATTCAGGCCGCGAACCGCCTTTCCGGGCGTCGGATTTTTTTCGAACAACGAGCGAGCCTCACCGTAGAGGACGTCTGCGACGTGTCGGAGCGCTATGTCCTCAGGGAAGGCGTTGGGCTGATTGTTGTGGACTATTTGCAGCTTATGAGGACCAGGAA
>ENA-OSEO01003341-OSEO01003341.1-sediment-metagenome-genome-assembly--contig:-NODE-3341-length-19295-cov-5.917317_pt1 | contig 19295 bp, 15 predicted proteins | sample MGYA00237883_ERZ534232 | MGnify/ENA metagenome assembly ERZ534232
CGACAATCGATGAGGTAAAAGCCTATCTGAGTGCCATAAACATTGATGTGTGGGAGTTCAAAGAGCCCACGCCCAATTCGGAAAAGGCCGCGCGAGCAGTTGGGTGCTCCGTGGGAGAGATTGCCAAGACGATCCTGTTCATCATTGGAGGAGAGCCCGTCGTGGTGGTCACCTGCGGCGATTTGAAGATCAAGGGCTCCAGACTCAAAAAGGCAGCTCAGTTAAAGGGTAAAGTCCGGCTGCCCGAGGCCGATGAAGTGATCAAGTTCACCGGGTATGCGCCCGGCGGTGTCTGTCCGTTCCTGCTTCCGACCGGACTGCGCATCATGATTGACACCTCCATGCGGCGCTTCCCCAAAGTGTACGCCGCAGCGGGCAACGACCATTCGGCAGTCCCGGTCACGGTGGATCAGTTGCTGCAAATCACCTCAGGCGAGGAAGTCGCCGTTTGCGAGTAAAGACCATGAAGAATCCTTTCCTTAAAGGGGCCGATCCGCTGGGAAGCCGCAGATCGAAGATGGCGGAAATAGTCAGGAAATGGAAGCCCGTGGCCAGAACCGATCGACCGGACAGGCGGGATTTCCCGATTCTCATATGGCGATCGGCAGGCAAGGGCTGGGAAATCTGGCAGAACGACCGGCAGGCCGACGCTGAGTGGACCAAAACCGACCGGCCGGTCGTTTGGATTTCCCTCCCGAAAGAACCAGACTAACGGAAAACTCTGAATCGCTTGCCGGTAGAATCGGCCGGAGCAGGTGATGCTTGCGCCATGGTTGATGTACTCCTTATTCAGCCCCCCATCAGAGACTTCTACCTGACGTCCAAAAGAACCATTCCATACGGGCTCGCATGCATTGCCGCAGCACTCGTCAGGGCGGGTTTTTCGGTCCGAATACTGGATTGTCTCGCCACCCGTAGATCGCGAGTAGCTCCCCTGCCTCGGGAAATGTCCTGCCTGAAGAAATATTACGCTGCAGATATTTCTCCTTTCTGTCTATTTCATCAGTTCAAGTATTTCGGCTACAGCTCCCGGCACATCGAACAGGAAGCAAGGAAATCCAAAGCCTCTGTGGTCGGCATATCTTCTCTTTTCACCGCCTACGCCGAAGAAGCCTTGGAGACGGCCGGAATAATCAGACGAGCACTGCCGAGCAGCAAAATAGTGCTGGGAGGACATCACGCAACGGTTATGCCCGAAGCAGTCCTGCAGTGTGCAGAAATCGATTATGTCATTCGAGGGGAAGGCGAAGCGGCGCTGGTCGAGCTGGCTAAGTCACTGATAGGCGGCAGAAGCGTGGCATCCGTTCCCGGAATAGTATTTCGGCAAGCCGACGGAACAATCAACATGAGCAGTCCGACTATAGCCGATAACCTGGATGATCTGCCGTTGCCGGCTCTGCATTTGATCAAGCAAGACTTCTACCGGCGCAAATCACGGGGCGGCACAGTCATCTGCACCAGCAGGGGCTGCCCGCTGAAATGCAGCTACTGTTCGGTCGGAAATTCTTCCTACATCCGCTATCGACGACGATCCGTCGAATCCGTTCTGGCAGAGATGGAGCTTGCCGTATCCAAGTTCGACGCAGGTTTTGTAGACTTCGAAGACGAAAACATTTCTATGGAAAAGAGTTGGTTTCTGGAGCTTTTGAGCGGGATAAGAGAACTTTTTGGTGGTCAACGCCTGGAGCTCAGGGCCATGAATGGACTCTTTTCTCCGACCCTTGATGACGAATTGATACGAGCAATGGCGGCGGCAGGGTTCAGAACGTTGAACCTGTCGCTGGGGACCACGTCACATCGGCAGCTCAAAAGGTTCTCTCGACCTGATGTCACGGCAGCTTTCGATGAAGCCCTCGCTTCTGCTGAAAGGTATGAACTGCAGGCGGTGGGCTACATTATCGTCGGCGCTCCCGAGCAGGACCCGAATGAATCCCTGCAGGATTTGTTATTTTTGGCTGAAAGGCGGGTACTTGCAGGAGTCTCGGTTTTTTACCCTTCGCCGGGGAGCCGTGATTTCATGAAATGCGAGCGGATGGGAATCCTCCCTCTAAGCTTCGGCCTTATGCGTGCTACAGCCATTCCTGTCTCGCATAAAACAACCAGAGACGACACCGTGACTCTACTGAGGCTCGGTAGGCTGTTGAATTTTATGAAATCGCTTTTAGACGCCGGCTTAGAGGTGCCGCAGCCTTCGCTCATCCAATCTCTATGTCTGGAGCAAGTGGGCGATAAGCTTGGAATCGGGAAATTACTTCTTCAGGGATTTTTTCACGACGGCGTCATCCGGGGAATCACACCGGACGGAAAGGTGTTCCAACACAGCACGAACAAGACCCTCTGTGACAACTTCAGGAATTCCTGCCAGACAATAAAGGTGCGGGGAGCCCGCTGACAAGAATCTTCAGCCCTTAAATTGCTTCAAGCATTTCGAGGCACCGTCGGCACTTCATAACCTTCAGCAAAGGGAAAAGAGGCGTTTTTCTATATACCTCTGCTTCTCCAAAGTAGCCCTGAGCATATCCACAACCAGCAACGCGGGTTTCATCAATCACCTCCCTGCGTTTCCCGTTCTTGATCAGACCGTCCTCCTATAAATGAATAGTCACCGTCAGGCAACTGGTTTATATTTAATGTCTGAAAACTGCCAACAGGGCCGATTAGAAATCAGCCTGCTGTTCTCCAAATGGTAGTTCCCGCAGGTTGTTGGCGGGGATTCAGCCCGCCGCATCCTTTCCGGAATCCCGCCGAAGGATTGCGGAATGACGGGACACGGTATCTTCAGACAGGCTCCAAGACCGACTGAAACCACCCGATACAAACGCCTGGCTGTGCCTTTCACCCCGCTGCTTGCCGAAGGAGACTTGATTGGCTACATTCAGAACGTAACCATTCGATCATAGGAACTTTCTCTAATGGAAACTTATTTCAGCGATCTGAGAGAATCAAACGAATTCTTGAACTTGCTTCTCGACAATATGAACTCAGCCGTTCTTATCGCGGACGAAAACCTTCAAATCAAGGTTTTCAACAATAGTTTCCTGCAACTCTTCTCAAAATCCGAGGAAAACGTCCTGGTGAGCAGATTCGGCAAAGCTACCAGCTGTGCGTTTTCCATCGAGGAAAACAAGCCCTGTGGGGAGACCACACACTGTGAGAGCTGCGTACTTCGGCGGGCGGCATTGCAGACCATGGTGGAGAAAATCCCCGTCGACAAGATGCGGATGGAGCGGGCTTTCTATATCGACGGCAAGCCGGTGACCAAGTACCTGGATATCAGCACACGGCATATCAGCTTCCAGGGACGCAAGATGATTCTACTGATTCTCTATGACGTCACGGAGCTGGAGACACAAACGCTCGAACTGCAAAGAAGACAGGATCGAATCGATCTTGATTTAAGGGCTGCAGCCGGCATTCAGCGTAGCCTGCTGCCCCAGTATCCACCAGCCGATGGTGCGGTCAAAATGGCCTGGCACTTCGAACCGTGCCGTCAGATCGGCGGAGATATATTCAATATTCATTACCGGAGCGAGAATCGCATCGACATCTATATCCTGGATGTTTGCGGTCACGGTGTTTCGGCTGCGCTGGTGGCGGTTTCAGTGTCACAGTTCCTGCATAGTAAGAAGAGCCTGTCTGGACGACACGCAAAACGTCATGTTCCGAGTGCGATCCTCGATAGTCTGGAGCAAGCCTTCCCCTTTGAGCTTTTCGACACCTACTTCACTTTGCTTTATATGACCATCGACATTTCGCAAGGCAGCATTATTTACGGTTCGGCAGGGCATCCACCACCGGTTTTATTGCGAACGAATGGACAATTGGAAGTTCTCGATCACCACGGACCCGCTATTGGTTTTGGCAACGGCAACACCTTCAGCCATGAGGAAAAAAGCCTGCAGCCGGGGGACAAAGTAGTGCTGTATACGGACGGAATTTTGGAGGCGCAAAATCACGATGGTGAGATTTACGGAAAACATCGCCTCTATGAAGTTTTAAGAGGTTGCACGAAGAGCTCCGCAAAACAGACAACCAAAAAGATCTACAACGAGGTCAGAAGGTTTGCCGGCGAAACCGAGTTTGACGATGATGTGAGTATTCTGGTGCTGAAATTCATGGGCACATGACAAACCAATCGGTTCATAGATTCTTATCCGGGAAAAGACACCAATTTTCGATTGGACAGAAACGGCACTTCGGTTTTTTTGCGGTACAGGTTTCACGGCCATGCAGGATTAAGGCATTACTGAACCAGGTCCACCTGTCAACGGGCACCATCTTCATGAGCTCCTGCTCAATCTTTTCCGGCGTTTTGGCCGAAGAGAGCTCCACTCGCTGAACTACTCTGCCCACATGTGTGTCCACAGCAATGCCCTGCTGCAGGCCGTAGGCGTTGCCCAGGACCATGGCAGCCGTTTTACGACCCACTCCCGGGAGCTTCACCAGTTGGTCGATATCTTTCGGAACTTCCCCCTCATACTGGTCGACCATCATCCGGCAGCAAGCCTGGAGCGATTTTGCCTTGTTTCGATAGAAGCCGGTCGGCTTGATTTCCTCTTCCAATCGCTCTCTGGGAGTATCAAGGAAGTCTTGCGCAGACCTGTATTTCCTGAAAAGCGTCTCGGTGACTTGATTGACCCGTTCATCCTTACACTGGGCTGAAAGAACAACCGCCACCAGCAGCTCGAAACCGTTTTCAAAGCGAAGAGCCAGCGGTGCTCGGGGATACTTCCGCTGTAAGGCCGCCAGAATGTTTGCAAGCCGCTCTTTTCGATTTTTCGCTGATTCCTTTGCACCGCCCATCGTCCCTCCTCTGTTGTGACGCTTGGTCAGCCCAACAAAGAAAAAGCCCGTTCAACGTTTTGAAATACGGCATTTTGCAGGAAACCACCGATCCGGCAATGATTGAAACAGTTGCACTGTCCTCATATAAACCAGTCTCCGGGAGTTGAATATGCAAGATTTTAAAATTATGATAATGAAATTTAAGGAACAGGTGCAGGTTAGTCAAATCAAGTTGATAGCAATTCTTTCATAAAAAGAGCAGCGATCATACATGACAACGCCCCCGAGTGTCCGAAAAAGTGCCTATCAATTCGTGGTTATTCTCTTCATGCTCATCGTATTCTCGGGAGCGTGCGGGTATTTTTACTACAACCATCAACGCAAGCAGATGATTGCTGAGAAGCGAGGCGAGCTTTCCGCCGTCGCCGAGCTGAAAGTCAATGAGATCTCGAGATGGCTCGAAGAGCGTCTACGCGACGGTCAAGTGATCGCCGGTAATCCTTTGTCCAGAAGCAACCTGCAACAGTGGCTGCAGCACCCTGATGCCGGCAGCCTGTCGGAGATCCGATTGTGGATCGAGTCCTTTAGAACCAACTTTGACTACCGAGCCGTTTTGCTTGCAGACAACAACGGCAACGTCTGTTTGTCCTCACCGGCCGGGGAAACAACCGGTCTTGAGATCACAAAACATTTTGCCGAGGTACGTCAAGCCGGGGAGCCGCTGTTCATTGACCTCCATCGTTCTCGGGCAGATGAACAAATCACCTGTGGCTTACTTGTGCCAGTGTTGGGAGAACAAGAGCTCACCACCGCAGGCGTGCTCGTTTTGCAGATCGATCCGGCAAAATTTCTCTATCCGCTCATCCAGTCCTGGCCCTCATTGAGCCGTACAGCCGAAACTCTCCTGGTTCGAAAAGAAGGCGACACAGTGGTCTTTCTGAACGAGCTTCGGCATCGCAAGAACACCGCTCTGGCACTCCGTTTGCCGATTGATGAAAACCAAGCACTGGCAGCAGCTAAAGCGTTCACGCGGGAAGGCGTTGTGGAAGCTGTCGATTATCGGGGTATACCTGTACTGGCAGCTCTTAAACCCGTACCGAATTCTCCCTGGTTCCTTGTCGCCAAGGTCGACCTGGAGGAGATCTTCGCACCCATTCGAGAAAGGGCATGGCTGACAGCTCTGCTGGCGGCTCTGGTGGTTGCAGTAGGGGGTGCGATTGTAACCGCCGTCTGGAATCACCGGAAAATGGAACTGTATCAACGAGAATACGCACTTGAACAGGAAAAATTGGAGCTTGCCCAGAGATATGAGTACCTGACCCGATTTGCCAATGATAGCCTGATGCTGGTGGATGACAACGGGGCGATCGTAGAAGTCAACGAGCGCGCTACCGCCATTTACGGATATACACGCGAAGAATTCCTGCAGCTTAACGTAAGCGACGTCCGGGCACCGGAAAAGCCGAGCGACATAGAGGGACAATGGCACCAAATAAGAGAACAGAACGGGCTGGTATTCGAGACCGTACACCGGCGCAAAGACGGCTGCAGATTTCCGGTCGAAGTGAGTGTGCGGATCGTTCAACTTGGCGGAGCGGATCATTACTGGGCCACCATTCGCGACATAAGCGCACGCAGGCAAACTGAGGAAATCCTGCAGCAAAGCGAACAGAGATATCGAACGCTCTTCGAGGACTCCCCCATTTCCATGTGGGAGACTGATTATTCGGAGGTTAAGCGCTATCTTGATAAGTTGACCGGACAAGGGATCAGCGACTTCAGAGCCTACTTTGACGACCATCCCGATGCAGTCAGCCAGGCGTCAAAGCTGGTAAAAATCGTCGACGTGAACAATGCGACACTGGAGCTCTACCAGGCCGAGAGCAAAGAAGACATGAAGAAAGGTCTATCTGCAATCTTCAGCAGAGAATCCTACCATGTCTTTAACCAGGTGCTGGTCGACCTCGCCAAGGGAAAAGTCGGCTTTGAAGCTGAAGACGTCACCCAAACCCTCAAGGGGGAAAAAAGATATATAAAGCTTCGGGGTACGGTCGCTCCCGGCTGCGAAAGCACCTTATCGAGAATTTTCGTCTCTCTCGTCGACATTACCAAAAACAAGCAGGCGGAAGCAGCCTTGCGCAGCGCGAATGACGATCTGGAAGCCAGAGTGGCAGAACGGACCGCTGAGCTGACTTCATTGAACATTCAATTGAAACAAGAGATACAAGAACGAAAAATGGCCCAAAAAGCCATGGCCGAGCAGGCAAGGGTCTTGGAGGCATTTCTTAAGCACAGCGGCACACCCCTGGTTTTTCTCACCACGGGTTTTGACTTCATACTCGTCAACGACGCCTATGCCAGGGCCTGCCGGCGCAGTGCAGAGGATTTCATCGGCCGAAACCATTTCGAGCTGTACCCTTCCGAGGCCAAAGCAATATTCGAACAGGTGGTGACGACAAAACGACCCTGTGAAGTCCTTGCCAGGCCTTTCATATTTCCGGATCACCCGGAATGGGGCGTCACGTACTGGGATTGGACGTTAGCCCCTTTGTTTGACGATCGGGGTGAGGTGGAATTTCTGGTTCTCTCTTTGACCGACGTTACGGAACGAAAACGAGCCGAGGCTTGCCTGGAGAAGAGTGAAGAGAAATACCGAGAGCTGGTGGAGAATGCCAACAGCATTATCATGAAAGTGAACGACCGGGGGAACATCACTTTTTTCAACGAATTCGCCCAAAAGTTCTTCGGCTTCAGCGAACAGGAAATACTTGGTAGACACGTTATCGGCTCCATCATTCCCGAACGGGATTCGACCGGAGCTGATCTGATTGAAATGGTCCGCGGCTTTAGAGAGCGCCCGGAGGATTACACAGCCAATGAAAACGAGAACATGCGCAGCGATGGAGAGCGGGTTTGGGTTTCATGGACGAACAGAGTTCTTAAAGATGAAGACGGTAGAATGTCGGGCCTGCTTTGCATAGGCAATGACATCAGCGATCGCAAAAACGCTGAAAGGTTGCTTCGGGAATCGGAAAAGCAGCTGCGCTTTCTTTCTTCCAAGCTTCTTGCCGTACAGGAAGAAGAAAGAAAGCGGATCGCCCGGGAGCTTCATGACAGCATCGGCTCATTTTTAAGCGCCATAAAGTATAGCATCGAGAACTACATCAAGCGCCGACAGCAGGAGCCGGAAGCTGCTGAGCCGTTGAAGAGCATTGTAACCCTGACCCAAGAGGCAATGCACGAAGTTCGAAGGATCATGTCCGATTTGCGCCCCGCCATGCTGGACGACCTGGGGCTCGCAGCAACCATCGGCTGGTTTTTAAGACAGTTTGCGCACATCCATCCGGGTATTTGTGTTGAAGATCAGATGGGTATAGAAGAAAAACAGATTCCCGAGGATCTAAAGATTGTCATCTTTCGAGTCATTCAGGAAGCCTTCCATAATATTTCCAGACACAGCAGAGCCGAATTGGTGAACTTCTCCCTCAGGAAAGACAACAATGCAGTAGAGTTGACCATCGAAGACAACGGTGACGGATTCGATGTGCTCGCCGTTTTATCCGAAAACAACAATTCGAAGGGCTTGGGACTCACCAGCATGCGGGAAAGGGTGGAGCTCTCAGGCGGCACCTTCGCAATTGATTCCTTTCCGGGAGAAGGAACCACTATCCGGGCGTCGTGGCATGCCGCCGGCAAAAGCAAAGCCTCACCCGTCTGATATCGCCTCCTTTACAGCTAAAAGCGTCTGTTGAAAACCTGCTAAATTCTCATTCGATCCCCTTGGCCTTATGCAGTGCAGTGATTAGCTTGTTTTGGAAATCTTGTTCCATATTCCCTTTTGCCCAATAACCCGACAGCAAATTGAGCGATAAAGAGATCAAAATGGGATTTTACCAAGGCTCCCAATTTATCTCTCACTCGCGGAGCCCGGAGCCATTGATATATCGAATCAAAAAAAGGACACGGCAGGAATTGAGGGAGTCTCGCAACCAGCTCGAGAAGATGGTCATTGAGCGGACCAAGGAATTGAGGGCCGTCAATGAACAGCTCAGGCTCGAAATCAGCAGCCTGAGGGAGACTGAGAGCGCTTTGCGCGCCAGAGAAGAGCGTTTCAGGGCGATGTTTGAAAAAAGCAGCGCCATCGAGCTGCTTGTCGACCCGGTGAGCGGACATCTCGTAGATGCCAACCTCGCCGCCGCACGTTTTTACGGCTATCCCCTCGACCGGCTCAAGACGATGAACATCTCCGATCTCATTGCTTTATCTCCCGAGCAAATAGCGGCAGAAGCGAGCCGGGCGGCAGAAGAAAAGCGTAATCATTTCTTCTTCAAACACAGACTCGCATCGGGAGACATCCGCGACGTTGAAGTCCATTCCAGCCTCATACCCTCCAATGGCCGGGATCTAATCTTTTCCATCATCCACGACATTACCGAGCGCAGTCACACCGAGGAGCTTCTAAGGCTTGAACATGGCAAGTTCTTGAGCATCGCCAACTCCACGGAAAATGCCGTTTTCATCATCGATGACCGATATGAAATACAATACCTGAACCCGACAGCCGAGCAAAGGTTCGGACCTGCCGGGAACCGCAAATGCTATGAATATTTTCACGACTGTTTGCAGGCCTGCTCCTCGTGCAAAAAACACGAAATCCATGCAGGAAAAGCCTTTCAGCAGGTTTGGACCGATCCCCGAAATCATCGCACCTATGATGTTTTCGAGGCCCCTTTCCAAAATCCTGACGGGAGCATCTCCAAACTGAAGATTTTGCACGACGTCACCCGACACAGGCAGGTTGAGGAGGCATTGCGACTTGACGAAGCACGCCTGCAGGCACTGCTCGATTTAAGCCAGATGACACGATCCAGCATAGATGAAATAGCCCGCTTCGTCCTTCAACAGGCCGTAAAACTAACGAAGAGCAAACTCGGATCGCTTGTATTGATGAACCAAAACGAAAAACCTCGGTCGGTCTTCTGCTGGTCCGAGAACGACAGCGGCGAGCTTGTTAAAACTGAACAATTCAGTCGTTTTCCCCTGGGCGATGCCGCCTTTTGGGTAAGAGCGATCGATCGACGCAAGCCAATTATCGAAAATGATTACTGTGCGGTAGACTCACGTGCAAAAGGCCGTCCCGGAAGCGATGCGTCATTGTCCCGGCTGCTCATTGCACCGGCCGTTGCAGAGGACCGGGTAATGGCCGTAGCAGCAGCTGCGAACAAAGACCAACCGTATGAATCCGCCGATGCCCGGCAACTGTCCTTGCTCTTGGACGGTTTATGCAAGCTTATTCATCGCAAGCAGTCTGAAGATGCCATGCACGAATCAAAGAAACAACTGCGCTATTTATCTACAAGACTTCTGACGATACAGGAGCAAGAAAAGGATCGACTGGCTAAAGAGCTTCATGACAAAGTCGGACAGACTTTTGCGGCCATCAAGCTCGGTCTGGAAACCGCTCTCAAAGTCCCTCGCACCGAGGCACTGAAAGCATCCATGGGTACTCTCGAATCGTTGTTGCCGACGGTGCAGCAATCCATCGAAGAAGTCAGAAAAATGTACACCGAGCTACGGCCGACCATTCTGGATGACTTTGGAGCAATAGTCGCCATCGGCTGGTTGTGCCGTGAGATTGATGAAACCTATTCAAGCATGGACGTCGAAAAGCGGTTTGAAGTGGATGAAGCTGACATTCCACCGAATCTAAAAATCATCATTTTCAGGGTGGTACAAGAAGGTCTGAAAAACATCGCCCGGCATAGTCAAGCCGGCCTGGTAAGCATTTACCTCTCTAAGGCGGATGAAAAGCTGAATCTTTCGATCGAGGATGACGGGCTCGGGTTTGACTTGAAGCGGACTCTATCTCCAAACAATTTCAGCTGCGGGGTCGGACTGGCGAGCATCAAACAGCTCACCGAGCTTTCCGGAGGCTCCTTTACGGTTAACTCCGTCCCGGGCGGCGGAACGACCATCCGAGCTTCATGGTCGCTCGCAAGCTGAGTTGAAGGTTCTTCTCATTCCTCCACACCATACTTATTATATCTGGTAAGGATAGGATGTTGCCTTCGGAGACGACTTTTTCCGGAGGGAAGAGAGTCGGAATTCACCGTCACATCCAAACTCTATCGACCATTTGTAGCATTGCTTTCCCGATAAGGACGTTTGCCATGTCTCTTAAAGAAAACCTGCAGAAAAAGATTCGCATCGACAAGCTGACAAAAGAGATCGCCTCCACAATGCGGGAAGTCGTCGGTGAAAGGAAGTTGAACAAAGATGCCATGCGGGAGCTACTCGGCCTAACAGACTTCGAACAGGTAAAAACCCGGGATCTGACTCTTTACGTGCGACCGCTAAAGGAAAACAGCAAGGAAGTGTTGGTTTTCGACAACGAGCTGCCCATTTACCATTCCACGACGTCCGATGTGGCAATGAGGAAAACGCCTCATTGGAAGGAGATGTTCAGCATAAGAAACGTCATTAAAATTCTGAATGACAAAGATGTCGTTGCCAGCAAAGGTAAAGAATCGCTCAATCGGGTTCGTGCGAACGCCCTTTCTCAACTCGATATGTCCTACAGCAGAGACGATCTCGACGCATTGCTCAGAGACGCACAAATCAGTCTGGGCAGGAAATCCCTGGCAGACCTTCAGGACTCGCTCGACTTGTTCTTCGAGCTGCTGGGCTTTCAAGCAGTCCACCTGGAAATCGAGGAGCCGGATATTCGAGTGTTCGCGAGAATCAAGGCAACTGATGAGGAGGCGCCGCTTTACGAAGACATTGTTATCTTAGACGAACGCAACGTGGAAGTGCGGCTCATGAAAGGGGAGCTTCATCCCCGCAGCGACCGGGATATGGCCCGCTTTCTTCAAGCTGTCCGTGGAGAAATCCCCCCCGACGCACAGGGGGAAACGGTTTTCGAATACCTTGTCGAACTGGGAATAAAGCAGCAAAAAGGATGAGATTTCGCTTTCAAATCAAACGACGAGATGCAAGCACACCCTCGCCGAATCTTTTGAGCCTTTCAAATATCTTTTTGATATCATAACATTGCTCTGATCTGTCAGTGCGCGATGGGTACCGATATCCAGTAGCTGGCGGCGGAAGTCGATCCCCGGCCGGCGCCCGATCCGGAGCCCGGGTTTCCGGATGCCGGATGGGGAGAGCTCGAGCCGCGCCGTTCACACTCAATACCACCGCCGGCGTTTGCGGGGACAACAGAGGCCGCAGCAGCGACGAATCGAGAGGGGAATGAACCATGCTTGAAGCTCCATATACAGAGCCCGGCAGCTTTGAGAATTATCCTTCATTGTCGGCGGACGAGCTCTTCAAGGCCAAAGGCCACCTTTACAAAAGTTTGGAAATCATCGAGGAACAACTGGGCGGCTTCAAGGAAGGAATTTATGACGCTCTGCGGGCAACCTCGGATCTCTCTGAATGCTGGCTTCAGGTGAACAAATGCCGGCTTTATACAGAAAATATCCTCGCTTTTGAGGAATGCCTGCAGCCGGCCATGGGTCTCATCTACGATGCAAAGTGCATGGTCGATCATCTGGCTGCGAAAAAAATGGGCCTCACAAGGTATGGACGCATCTCCATCATGCAGGCGCTCAATGAGGCTGCAGCGCTAATCGCGATGGTGCTGCGCGACCTGGAATTCTGGGACACCGAAGAGGAAAAGGAGGAGGACGCCAGGTAGAGCAGCTGATGAAGGGACGGCGTACTGTTCAAAACAGGAGGCGCACGACTTTTTCCAGATGGCTGAGTGTATTGCATTCCCGGGCAATGCTGCAATAGGGGACGTATTTTAGCATAACTGAGTCGCCGGAGCCCCACATGGCCCTATTCTCCGGATTGAGCCAGATGATCCGGTTGCTTTTTTCAGCAATCAGCTTGAGAATGTCTGCTCTTGGATCGTCGTAGTTGTTTCTCGCATCTCCGATGACAATGACGGTCGTCTTTTGCGAAACGGCCCCCAGGTGATCCCGCTTGAATTCGTTAAGCGCTCTCCCGTAATCCGTCAGGCCGAAGCTGACCCCAAGGGAATTGCCGGATTCAATTTGCGCAATCGCGCTTTGTAGCGGATGCCCGCCAAAAATGTCACTCACTTCCACCAGGTTGGAACAGAAAACGAAGCTCCTGATTCTTGCGAGCAGCTCGTTCAGGGTGTAGAGAAACAGCAAGAAAAAGCGGGTCACATTGCTCACGGAACGGCTGATATCGCAAACTGCAACCACATCGGGGCGATCCACTTTTTTTGCTTTCCAGCGGGTTTCAAACAGAAAGCCCTGATGGGCAATATTCTTCCTCAGAGTCTTCTTGAAATCGAGCTGTCCTCTTCTGCTTCTCTTGCGCCTGCGGGAATAGAGGGTAATCAGCCTCCCGGCCATTTTTTCAACGATCGCGTGCATTCTCTGCAAGTCCCGCTGTTCCACATTGGATAACCTGATGCTTTGCAGATACTGCTCCTTCATGCTTTCGGCGGCGAATGGAGCATACAGGTCGAGCTGCTTTTCCACAAAACCCCGGACCGTTTCAAACAGGTCCACTTTCGCCTTCTGCAACCGCCGCAACTGATCCGCAGATTCTTCAACGGCGCTCAACGCTTTCATGTCCCGGTTCAAACCTTCCAATCCCATCCGGCGAAGAATTTTCTGAATGACTGCACCTTTCTGGGTGAAGAACCGAATGCTCGTCATATCGACCAGACGGGCCGCTTCTCCCAATGCCACGGCAAGGCCCGCTCGATCCCCGGAGAGCAGCATCATGGTGAGCTCGGAAGTCGCGGAAACCGGCTCTACGTCCGGATAATTTCGGCTTTGCCGAGGCTTCGCCGGGAACAAAACCGTCGAAAAGAAGAGATCAAAGCAGCCGTCGAAAATTTCTTTTTCGTAGCGGGATTTTGCCAGCGTCGCTGCGAGGGCGCATTTTAGAGCTTCCCTGCTGCCATAGCCGACCTTTTCAACGGCACGTACGGCATCCAATGTCTCGGAGGTCGATACGGCCACACCGGAGCGGCGCAATGCCAGCACAAAATCTTCAATTACTCGATCCATCGCCCATCCGCCTGGCTTGATCCATGATTCGATCGAGCTGACCCTGCACCGTATGAATATCTTCTTCAAATTTCAGGAATATGTTGAGGGTATTCCTGACCATGCCGCTCTCCAAAGCATCTGCGTGAAGAAGGAGCAGCACCCTGGCCCAATCGATGGTTTCACTCACCGAAGGTACTTTCCTCAAATCGAGCTTTCTCACCTGGTGGATGTAGGCCACCAGCTGCCCGGCCAACCTGTCGGGCAGACCCGGTACGTGCTTGCGGATGATTCGCCGTTCAAAGTCGATGTCCGGAAAGGGGATGAATAAGTATAAACAGCGCCTCTTGAGAGCTTCGCTTATTTCTCGTGTATTGTTGCTGGTCAGAAACACAAAGGGCCTGGTGACTGCCGATATAGTGCCGATTTCCGGGATGGATACCTGGAAATCCGACAGCACTTCCAGCAAAAAAGCCTCGAACTCCTGATCGGCTTTATCCACCTCATCCACCAGCAGCACAACCCCTTCCTCTTGTTGAAGGGCCTTGAGCAGGGGACGTGGCTCCAGGAAATGATCGGAAAAGAAAATATCGTCGTACTGATGCAGCTTGCTCATGGACTCGGCCAGGGTTTTCGAACCCTCAAGGATCTCCTGCACGCGGTCTTTCAGTATTTGCGTGTACAGCAGTTGCTTACCGTATTTCCATTCGTAGAGTGCCTTGGACTCATCCAGTCCCTCATAGCATTGCAGCCGTATCAAAGGAACTTGAGCAAAGGCGGCCATGCTCTTCGCCAGCTCGGTCTTTCCGACTCCCGCCGGTCCTTCCACCAGGATCGGTTTGCCCAAATGATGGGCAAGATACAAGGTGGTGGCTATCTCACGATTGCACACATAGCCGCTGTCGTTGAAACCGCGCTCCACTGCTTCAATTGTGTCAAATCGATCGGTATGGGCAATGTTCACTGCTCTCTCTTTCCTGCTCAAAAAGTTACCGCAAGCTGTCTTTGCATGATGCGATTTGCGCTCCACTCGATTTCTCCCAAAATTTCAAATCTGAATCCTCTTCTCAGCTCTTGGCAGGACCTTTATTCTCTTTTCCTTTCAGCGGTTCACCTGAACCACATTGCGGGCCGCTTCAAGAGCCGCGGACCATTTTCACTTTTCCACCCATCCGGTACTCGACAAAATACCGTCTGCATTGGCCACACCTATAATAGAAGCCGTCCACTCCTCCCCTGGATTCTCCTCGGGGATTCAGCAGAGCAAGAAGATCCGGCCCCGCACCACAGTGGATGCATTTCCTGTGTTCTTCACAGGCGGTCTTTTTCATGAACTGCAGCCTTCCTGACAATTGCGAGGGGTGAAGCTGAAACAGCCGTCCCTCGATGTGCAAACAAAGAATACTGGCATTGCATCGTAATTTCCTCTATTATCCCTTTTATCCTGCCGGCTTCGATAGGAAATGCACTGATTGCAGCGTCCGCTTCTGACATCAACAATCATTATATCCCATGCCATTCCTCATGGTGACCGGGCATAAGGAGAACGAATGTTTTTTTCATTACTTATGGCGACATTTTTGCTCGCCGCGGCCGTTTCGTACGGGGTGGTCAGGCTGTTCGACAAACCGATTGCTGCAATCCTCAGCCGCATCATCCGCGATGATATCAGTAGCGCGTGGCACCGGTACATTACATTTGCTGCGTTTGTGGTCGGAATTTCCGGCGGTGTCAGGATCCATGAGCTCGAGCGATATATCAGCGCACCGCATAAAGATGCAACCGTTTTGGTTTTGAACTCGCAGCGCTGGACCCTCGAGATCTACCGGACCGTCATCGAGACTCTTCAGAGCATCGCCTGGATGTATTTGGTGGTTTTTGTCTTCGCCCTTATCGCCTATGTGATCGTGAAGGGATTCGAACATAAACGCGGCGTGTCCGATAGTGGTGAACAATAGCATTCCGACGACAGTATTAACCGGGACGCATTTTCCCACTGACACTCTACCTCGTTTGCAGGCTGTGCGCCTGCCTCGTGGCCACAACCCATGTGAAGAGCTCTAAAATCTATTCAACCGATGAATGAGCTCTATGGCGAGCCAACCGAAGATGGAAGGTACCAAGGAACATGTGGGTCATCGCCTTGCGCGCTTTCGAGCCGGTTTCGGGCAGGCCCGAAAGGCCTACGGACAATGAGCGACACAAACAAAAGGTCGGCGATTACAGAAGGCTAAAATTTTCCGGGGAGATGCTGCCAGGAAACCTGCGGGTAATAGGTCAAGTCGTCGGTGTAGTAAATCTCGCCGTTTTCAGTCAGCCCGGCGAGGCCGGCCAAGCCATTCCCATTGAAGTCGCCGGCGGCGATCAGCTTCAGCCGCCCCGGGATCGGCAGGAACCCGAGGGCATCGGGATCAAAGAAGATCATTCCCTCCCCGGTGACACCCGCCAGGGTGTCAAAACCGATGCCAATAAAATCCCCCGCAGTCAGCTGTACCAGCTGTCCCGGATAAAATATCCAATTAACCAGGTCACGTGTGTAATATATGCTATGATCGGAGGCGACCCCCGCCAGGTAGTAATGACCGGTGCCGGAATCGTAACCCGCTGTCAGCTGCTCCAGGTTGCCCGGAATGATTTGCCAGGTATGATCCAGCGCGTAGAAGATTGAACCGTCGGGGGAGACTCCAGCCACATCGGCACTCCCATCCCCGTTGAAGTCTCCGGTCGTTATCTGCTTCAGTACTCCGGGAATGGTCTGCCAGTTCGAAAGATCCAGGGTAAAATAAATACCGCCATTTGAGCTCAAGCCAATCACGTCCGCTTTGCCATCCCCATCAAAATCTCCTGCCGCCACTTGACACAGATTGCCGGGGATCTGCTGCCAGGTCGAAAAATCCAGAGTGTACCAAATGTCGCCAGTGGAGGTTGTACCGATCAAATCGTCAAGCCCGTCGCCGTTAAGGTCACCGGTCGTTAAGCTGCCGCCGCGCGGGCAGGAGGAAAATGTATCGAACCATCTTTTGGCTCTCAAGGTGGAGGGGAAAAATGAGCCCACATGCCCTACATTTGTGCCTGTGTTGACTAATTCCAGGTCTTTTGCACCATTTGCGATCATATAATTAAAAGTGAGCTCGGACATGGAGTATGGAACAAGCTCGTCACTGATGGCATGAAATAATTTCGTGGGAGTGACCGGCACGAAATCATAGGTGTTATTCTCTTCCATCCCAAGGTAGAAGGGATGTGCTCCCCCATCGACTTTTTGCAGGAAGCCTTCCTGACATAAACCCTGCAAGGTGGTGGGGAGCATCTGATACATTTCGTCACCGTTATAGGTGCCGTTGTCTATCGTCAGAACCTGGCTATCATAAGGTGATTTAAAAATGTCGTTTAAAGGGTCATCCATTTCGTAAATTTCTTTGTATGCAAGAATCAGATGAACAGCAAGTGGAGAGCAGCCGGGAGGAGCTTTTTCCAGAAGGAAATCCCACAGCATGGGAAGATGGTAAGGGCCCGCTATGGGCACGGACGCCGTAAGAACAAAAGGCTGTTCGGCATCTGTTGTTTCCAGATACCTTTGAAGAGCCATTGTTGCGTGTCCGCCGTGCGACAAACCGGTGATAAACAGCTTGGAATTAAGTTTTATACCAAGAAGGTCACAGAGCTCTTTTACAGCCTTCAGCATATCGGCGCTTGAGGTTGCTTCGGAATTTGCATGAAGATAGGGCTGCAGTACTTTGGAAACACCCTGCCCTATGTAATCAGGCATCGATGCCACATATCCGTGGCCTGCAAAAAGCGCCATTATGGGAGGAGCTTCATGGCTTCTTACAGGGTTTGACGGCACGTCTTCGTTATTGAACTGGGTGCCATGGTGATATTGAACAACCGGGTATACACCGTCGGCCGGAAAGGGAACGGCCATAAGACCGGAAACAGTGATCAAACTCTCGTCAAGATTTGTTGTCAAATACTCTATTCGATACGCTCTCACGGGAGTTGATGTTGCAACCAGATCACTGAGATCTTCACCTGTTCCCGAGTAGGTCTCCATAATTAGAGATGATATCTGATCTGCCGGATATTCGCCGACCAGCTGGTACTGAACAAGCTTTCCTGCATAATCGAGTGAATTATCTCCCTCCTCATTACCCGAGGAAGAACCCGTACAAATGCCCAATGAAAACAGGATGGTAAAAACAGTTGCCAGGAAATAACCGCCGGCTTTAAGCTTGTGCATGATACCTCTCTTCTACGGGGGGGATGGGAAATCGCCTTTGAAGTTTTTTCTGTAGCAGGTTTGCCGGGTCCGGTCAAGCCGCGCGCTTCGGCTTTTTTTGGCGAGAGGAGTGGTCGTGAGCAGGGAATGAGGTGAAGCTAAATTGTTGGTACTGCATTTCAATTTCCTCTATTATCCTGCCATCTGGTTGGTGTTGGCTTTGATAACTAACTCAGTCTCTTGCTGCACTGATAGCATATTCTTGTCTTGCCTACGGATTGAGCTCCTGCTGATGGATCCGCAGACTTTCCCTTTAGAACTCATAACCAGAGGAGAAGTAATGAAACCTTTTAATATTGCTCAATGAATTCGCAAACGGACTATTAGCTTTCCGTTTATCACTCCGTTGGAGGAGCTACACAGAAACGTATAATCGCTAGCGCTCCGAGTTTGCTGGCTACCTGAAAGCAGAAAAGGAAGGACAAATGCCAGAGATCTGCCGCTTTTATGGCATTATCATATTCATGAGCTATAATGATCACGGTCCTCCTCACTTTCATGCCAGGTATGAGGACCAGGAGGTCACGATCGAGATCAAGAGCGGAATCGTCAAGGGACAGATGCCCAAGAGAGCACTCCGTATGCTCTTCGAGTGGTCTGAAATCCATCAAGAGGAACTGATGGAAAACTGGCAACTCGCAAGAGAACGTAAACCGCTACAGAAACTTCAACCACTGCCATAGGGGGGCAATATGTTTCTGCATGTAATTCATGTACTCTATTTGAAAGACTACCAACTGCGGCTGGAATTTAATGACGGGAAAGTCAAAGAACTGGACTTGAAAGATGAGCTCTACGGAGAGGTCTTCGAGCCATTGAAAGATATTGAGCTCTTCAAGAAAGTTTATGTAAATCCTGATACGGGTACGATTGAATGGCCCAATGGTGCCGATCTTGCCCCGGAGTTCCTCTACGAGACAGGACAGGAAGCAAGGAAAAGCGCTTAGAAATCGTCGACTTATCCACTAACAACGGTTTGCAATCGGACACCCAACCACGCGGTGCTGATATCTTGGCTTTTTCTGTGGCACCTTGGTGCGTGGTTGCGTGCCGCTGAAACCGGGGCGTTAGCGTGCGACACGATGTCGTATAGTGTGAGTGTACTCAGGTACTTACCTTGAGTACCCGGCATGTTCCTGCCGGACCCTACGTGGGCGTGCTTGCCACGCGCTGTGTGGTTGGTGCGAAGCCCCACG
>ENA-OSEO01003345-OSEO01003345.1-sediment-metagenome-genome-assembly--contig:-NODE-3345-length-19267-cov-14.063523_pt1 | contig 19267 bp, 16 predicted proteins | sample MGYA00237883_ERZ534232 | MGnify/ENA metagenome assembly ERZ534232
GGGGAGGGGGATGTCCGCATGGTCATCTTCACTTCCGGGACAACCGGGCGCCCGAAGGGGGTCCAGCTGACCTACGGCAACTACGGGAACAACGCCGGTGCCCTTGGCGGGTGCCTTCTTGGCCTCGGCCCGGAAACGCAGGCCTCCGTCCTCGTCGTCAATCCCCTTCACCACACGAATTCCAGCGCGGTCACGGACTGCTTCATGAGGCACCCGTCATGCCGGGTGATCCTCCTGTCCCGTTACGGCGGGCGGTTCTGGAACATTCTTGCCGATGCCGCCGGTGATCCCTGGAACGAGAGGATTTTCGCCTTTACGGTCGCCCGGCATTTCGATTTTCTCGAACAGCTTTCCCGGGAGGGCATGCTTCCCGTTCCCGAGGAAAGCCTCAAGCAGGCCATGTCCCGGGTGGAGTTCGTGATCGGTTCGGCCCCGGTCGGCCCGACGACCGTCCAGAGGCTTGAAAAATGGTCGGGCAGGGTTCCCATGGTCCGGTTCGGCTCGACGGAAAGCACGTTCCAGGTCGCGGGGATCACTGCGGCGACTCCCCAGCGGGAACGCAGGGAAGCCTTCGAGCGAGGCTGGAATCACCCGTCCCAGGCGGGCTACTGCATCGGGCGCCCGCATCCGCCCTTCACGGAACTGAAGGTCGTCAAGGCCGTGGACCGGGGGATGCCCGGGTTCATGGAGGAATGCGGGGAAGGCGAGCCGGGATATCTCGCGAGCCGTGGCGGGGCTGTCATGAAAGGCTACCTGAAGGACGAGGAAGCCAGCGGCCGGGTTCTTGTCGACGGCTGGTACCTGGGTTTCCGGGACATCGCCTTTTTCCTCGGGAACGGACCGGACGGCCAGAGGGACTACTACTGGGTCGAACGCGACTCGGCCCTCGTGATCCGCGGCGGGGCCAACGCGGCCTGCGACGCGATCAACGGGGAGTTGGGCCGTTTCCTCGAGGAAAGGTACGGGATTTCTCCGGATGACTTTGACCTGGCCTCGGTCGGGCTCCGTCTCGAGAGCGAGCACGAGGATGCCTGCTGCGTCACCCTCGAACTGAAAAGCCCGCAGGCGAAAGCGCTGCGGGATGAACTGGAGCGGACTTTCCTGGGGGAGGCCCGCTCCGCCGTGAGCAAGGGGGCGCGCCCCGACAGGCTCAGGTTCGGGCCCGTTCCGCGGACTTTCAAGGGCTCGGTCCGGGTGGCCGAACTCAAGAAAGCCTGGATGGAAGAGGCCTCGAGGGAATCCTAGGGCTTCAGGTGCTTCCGCAGCTCCTCCATCGAGACGCGGGTCAGCTGTTCCCTGGGAAGGCCCGACAGGATCTCCCAGCCCAGGTCCAGCGAACCCCCGATCTCCCGGTCCTCGCCCGCCCCCTGCTTCAGGAACCGTTCCTCGAAGCGGTCGCCGAAAGCCAGTGAAGCCTGGTCGCCCTTCCCGAGCTCGTCCGACCCCACGACGCCCGCAAGCGCCCGGACGTCCTGGACGCGGCTGACGGAAGCGAAAAGCTGGCTGGAAACGTTCGGGTGGTCGTCGCGGGTGAAACCTTTCCCGATCCCGTCCTTCATGAGCCGGGACAGGCTCGCCAGGACGTCGATCGGCGGGTAGATCCCCTTGGCGTCGAGTTCACGGCTCAAAACCACCTGTCCCTCCGTGATGAATCCGGTCAAATCCGGGATCGGGTGGGTGATGTCGTCGTTCGGCATGGTCAGGATCGGCAGCTGCGTCACGCTGCCCTTGCCCTCCCGCAGCACCCCCGCCCGCTCGTAGAGGGCGGCCAGGTCGCTGTAGAGGTAGCCCGGATAGCCCTTCCGGCTCGGGACCTCGCCCTGGGCGACGCCCAGTTCGCGCAGCGCCTCGCAGTAGTTCGTCATGTCCGTCATGATGACCAGCACGTGAAGCCCCATCTCGAAGGCCAGGTACTCCGCCGCGGTCAGGGCGAAGCGCGGCGTGGCGATCCGCTCGATGACCGGGTCGTCCGCCAGGTTGAGGAAGGTCACGATCTTGTTGGTCTGGCTTTTTTCCGCCAGTTCCCGCGTGAAGAACGCGGCGTCGTCGTGCTTGATCCCGATCCCGGCGAAGACGACGGCGAAGTTTTCCGCCCCCAGGAGGCGGGACTGGGTTGCGACCTGGACGGCCAGGGCATTGTGCGGAAGGCCGTTTCCCGAGAAGATCGGCAGCTTCTGTCCCCGGATCAGCGTCGTCAGCACGTCGATGGCCGAGATGCCGGTATGGATGAAGTCGCGCGGGTAGGACCGGGCCATCGGGTTCAGCGGCTGGCCGTTCACGTTTCTCACCATGCGGCCGTAAACCGGGCCGCAGCCGTCACGCGGTTCGCCCAGGCCGGTGAAGGTCCTCCCGAGGATGGCGGGATCGAGGGTCATCGAAAGTTCCTTCCCCAGGAAGCGGACGCGCGTCGATTCAGGTACCAGGTCCCCCGTGCCGGAGAACACCTGGACCAGCGTTGCGCGCTCGTCCAGAACGACGACGCGCCCCTTCCGGGCTGAACCGTCCGGGCCGATCACGTCCACCAGTTCCCCGTAGCCTGCCCCCTGGACTCCCTCCACGAGGACGAAAGGCCCGTTGATCGTTTCGAGGCCGATATATTCCGCGACTGCCATGTCACATCCGTCCTTTCGTAGCCGCCCGTTCCGTTCCCACCTTTTCGAGGAAGGCGTCCAGGTCCTTCCGGAGGGCCGCAGGGCCTCCCCTCGGGTCGTCCGCCGGCAGTTCGCGCAGGTGGGTCAGCGCCAGGACGGGTTTCCCGTCGCGGATGAGGGACAGGGGGACGCCGCGCTTGACCAGTTCGCTGGCCTTGTCATGGAAGTGGAGCATCAGGTCGAGGATGGCGAAGCCCTTTGCGGGGGGAGAGAATGAATCCTCGCCGAAGGCTCCCTGCTGGAGATAGCCGTTCTTGACCAGGAAGGCCGTGAAGGCGATGAGGCGCTGTTCGTCGGGAAGGACATCCTCCCCCACGAGGCGGATCACCTGCTGGATCTTCTCGTCCTCGGCCAAAAGCGACCTGGCGCGGTCTCGATTCTCGCCCCACCGGGTGTCCACGTGCGTGCCGAACCAGTCTTCCACTTCCCGGGCATATTCGCTGTAGGATTCCAGCCAGCCGATGGCGGGGAAATGGCGGGCGTTGGCCAGGTTGCGGTCCAGGGCCCAGAAGCAGCGGATGTACCGTTTCGTGTTCCGGGTCACCGGCTCGGTGAAGTCCCCTCCGGGGGGGGAGACGGCCCCGATGATCGTGATGCTGCCCTCGCTCCCTCCCAGGGTGACGATCCGGCCGGCCCGCTCGTAAAACTCGGCCAGTCGGGTCGGCAGGTAGGCCGGGAACCCTTCCTCGGCGGGAATTTCCTCGAGGCGCCCGGAGATCTCGCGAAGGGCCTCGGCCCAGCGCGACGTGGAATCGGCCATGAGGGCCACGTCGTAGCCCATGTCCCGGAAATACTCGGCGATCGTGATTCCCGTGTAGATGGAGGCTTCGCGGGCCGCCACCGGCATGTTCGACGTGTTGGCGATCAGGATCGTCCGTTCCATGAGGGGCCGTCCGGACCTCGGGTCCTCCAGGACGGGAAATTCTTCCAGCACCTGGGTCATCTCGTTCCCCCGCTCGCCGCAGCCGATGTAGACGACGACCTGGGCCTCGCTCCACTTGGCGAGCTGGTGCTGGGTCACGGTCTTTCCCGTGCCGAAGCCGCCCGGGATCGCCGCCGTGCCCCCCTTGGCGATGGGGAAAAGGCCGTCGATGACGCGCTGTCCCGTTACCAGCGGATCCGTGGGAAGCAGGCGTTCGCGGTAGGGCCGGGGTTTTCGGACGGGCCAGCGCTGGACCGCGGGAATCTCGACGGTTCGCCCCCGGACGTCCCTGATCCTTGCGAGGATGTCCGTTCCCGTGATCGTCCCTTCGGGGCGTATGTCGCCAACTTCCCCCTCCACGCCGGAGGGGACGAGGATCCGGTGCTCGAAGAGGGGGGTCTCCTGGACGGTTCCCAGGACCATCCCGCCCGTCACCAGGTCGCCCTTTTTCGCGACCGGGCGGAAATCCCAGGCCCGGGCCGGGTCGATCATGGGAACCTGGATGCCCCGGGAAAGCATGGGGCCTTCCTTCTCGAGGAGGGCGCCCAGCGGACGCCCGATCCCGTCGTAGATTTGCCCGATCAGGCCGGGGCCCAGGGAAACGGAAAGGGGTTCCCCCGTTCCCGTCACGGGTTCGCCGAGGTGCAGTCCCTGCGTATCCTCGTAGACCTGGATGAGGGCTTCCGTGCCTTCCATCCTGATGATCTCGCCCCAGAGGGCCAGGTGCCCGACCCGGACCATTTCCCGCATTCCGAAGGCGCGCATTCCCGTTGCCCTGACAACCGGGCCGTTGACCTTGACGATGCTTCCCTGATTATCCACGGTGATGTTTTCCTCCCCTGCGTGTTGCCTAGAGCATCGGCAGCAGGCGTTCCGCCAGTTCGGCCGCCGTTTCGTGGGCGCGGTTCCGCCAGTCCGCAGCGACGAACCGGCGGCCGTCCGCCGTGGAAATCCAGGCTCCTCCCATGATGGGTGCCGGGTCGGGGTCGAACGAGACTCCAATCCCCGGCAGGAACTCGCTGCAGGCGCTTGCCACCGTTTCGCCGATCGCCGCGTCCGCCGCGGCCAGCCGGACCCTCAGGTCCCCGCTTTCGGGGAGGACCGACGCGGCTTCCGCCACGAGGCCCGCAAGGATTCGGACGTAGTCTTCCCGCTCGCGCAGGCGCGTGAAGCGGTCTTCCAGCATGGACACGGCCTCCGAGAGGAGCCGGTTCTGGAGCCGGAGGCCTTCTCCCGTCTTCTCGCGCTCGGCGGCCATGACCTGTCGCCTGCGCGTCGATTCCGCCCGGTCGGAGGCGTCCTTCAGGATGAGGCTCTCTTCCCGGGCGATCCGGGCCGATTCCTCCTTCACCAGGGTTTCGGCTTCCCTTTTCGCCTTTTCCAGGAGCTTCATCCTGTCCTGCTCGGCCTGGAGAAGGAGCAGTTCGCGCAGGCCGTTCAGCTTGTCGTTTCGTTCTTCGCTCATCCCAGGTTCACCCCGATCGCATCCCTGACGTAGGCCGTCAGGAAATCGGCCGCCCGGTGCATGCCGTGGCGATCCGGAACTTCGACGACGAGGGGGAGCTCCCCCCGTTCCCTGAGGGACTGCACGAGATCCGGCACGGATTCCGCGACCTTCTCGGTCAGGACGAGGATCCCGAGCTCCGGGTCCTCGAGCGCCGACCGGATCGCGCCTGCCACCTCGTCGGGGCCGCGGGCCACGAGGCCCTCGATTCCCGCCAGGCGCAAGCCCACGAGGCTGTCCAGGTTGTCGCTGATCAGAAAGGCGCGCATGGCCCCGTCAGATTTTCCCGAGGATCAGGAGGGCCACGATGACCCCGTAGATCGCGATTCCTTCGGCCAGGCCCAGGTAAATGAGGGTCGTCCCGAGCATTTCGGGTTTCTCCCCGATGATGCCCAGGGCTGCCGCCCCGACGACGGCCACGGCGATCCCGGCTCCCAGGCAGGCGAGGCCGGTCGAGACGGCCGCGCCGATGAAGCCCATGCCGGCCCCGGCGCCGATAGATACGGTCGCTTGGGCCGCCGCGGCCGGGCCTGCGGACAGGGCCAGCAGGCTGCCTGCCGCGAGGCTTGCCGCAGAGGCGAGCAGGCTGACGGCCAGGATGCGCCGCGGGTTCTTCACGGAACGGCCGCGAAGACGGGCGCCGAGAAGCCCAAGGGCCAGCGAAGCGATGACAAGAACGAGCAATCCGAGCATGAGATGAATCCTCCCCTTTTTGGAGATGTTAGGTTCTGGCTGAGCCGGGCCTGGCCTGGGGCCGGGCCCCGCGGAAGGCGATCGGCCTGAAAGCCCGGCCCCCGCCCCGGTAGAACTTGCTGAAGAACTCGTAGTACTCCAGGCGGAGGGTCTGGATGAAGACGATCAGCCCTTCCAGCCCCACGATGACCACGTTTCCCACCAGGAGGATGACTCCCTTGAAAAGAATCCCCCCGGGCAGGTTCCGGACCATGTCCGAAAGCATCATGACCGCCAGGGACAGCCCGACGTGGTTCAGGGCGAAGGCGGCCAGCCTGACGAAGGATGCCGTGTTGCTCAGGAAGCTCATGAGGTTGTGAAGGACCTCGAAGGCGTAGAGTCCTCCCCCTTCCTCCCCGTGGGTCTGCTGTCTCAGCAGCAGGCGGGCCAGGACGTCCCGCAGGAGGATGACGGCCAGGAGGGTCGCCAGGAGGGTCCACAGGACCCAGGAAGGCCACGGCATCCGGGCCCCCGTCATGGCGGCGTAGCCGGCACCGGCCAGGGAGAGGTAAAGCACCACCCCGGCCAGCCCCCGCCCGTCGAACAGCAGGCGTCCGAAATCCCTTGCCCGGTAGCAGGAGATCATGTTCAGGACCATCCCGAGGGTGATGACTGCGACCCCCACCCCGAGGGACACGCCCAAAAGCTGGTTCATGTCCTCCATGGGGGAAATCCACAGGGCGGGGAGCCACCCCTCGACGCCGAACACGCTGCCGTAGAGGAAGCCGAAGAGCATCGAGGCGGCGCCTGCCGACTTGAGCACCGTTCCCATGGAGCGGGACATGATGCGCCTGCGCTGGAGGAGTGTCGCCCCGATGATGAGGACCAGGCCGTGCCCCACGTCCCCGAACATGAAGCCGAAGAAGAGGCAGAAGCTGACGGCGACGAAGAAGGACGGGTCCATCTCGCCGTACGAGGGAAGGCTGTAGAGGGAAACGACGTCCTGGAAGGCCCTCACCAGTGGAAGGTTCTGCAGGAGGGTCGGAATCCGGATCCCCGTGTAGGGCATTTCGCCGATCTCCTCCACGTGGATCGCCGTCTGGGGGGCTTCCTGCTCGATGGCCTTGCGGACCCTGGCCAGCGTATCCTCCGGGATCCAGCCGGAAAGCAGGTAGAGGCCGCTCAGTTCCCCGCGCCCCCGGCATAGGTCGTAGACCCTCTGCATCGTGTAGATCGAGGCGTAGAGGTGTTCCATTCTTTCCCGGTCCGCCCCGAGAACGGTTCCGGCCGCTTTCCTCAGCCCCTCGATGGCCTTCTGGTGGTTTTCGATGCGCCGGGCGAGTGCCCCTTCGGGGTTGTCCGCGAGCGATTCGGCCATCGCCTTCAGGGAGAAGTCCTTGTAGTAGAGGCTATCCAGGAGTTTTTTCGCCCCTTCGCGGTACCCCGGGGCCGTCAGGCCCAGGAACCAGGTGTTTCCCTGCCGTGAGAGGAGGGTTTCCAGGAGCAGCGGGGCCTCGCGCGTGGCCTCCTCCAGGCGGTGGTAGTTCTCGTCGGTCATCTTGCCGAAAACGGGGACAAGGTAGGTCGTGTCCGCCAGCTCCTCGAGCTTCATGTCGCGCTCGGCCAGGGCGGTCGTCAGGATCCGGGCCGCCTCGAGTTCTTCCCGCTCTTCCACCAGGGCATCCCGTCGCGCAGCCCAGACGGAGAGGCGATGGACCGTCTCGTTGACCGCCTTTGCGGCGTGTTCGAGTCCGAACTCGGGCGTGATGGGCACGGGAAGCGGATCCGGGACCCTTTCTCCCGCTGCCTGCCACACGTTTGCGACCTTGACGAGCAGGTCGTCGTAAGGGTTGGCCGATTCCGTGGTGATCCGGGAACGCACCGAACGGTCCCGCAGGAGGAGATCCAGGGGCAGAGGCTGGAATCCGCCCGTCAGGACCATGAGCCTTGCCACGGCTTCCATTTCGGCCTTCGGCCCGATCAGGGTCAGGGCGAGCATTTTTACGACTGCCATCGCACTTCGCCTCCAGGGATGAGCGGCCGGGCCAGGAACAGGGCCGCATGCCGCCGGTCATAATCGTACCGGACGTCTTCGATCAGCGTCGTGAGGTCGGTGACCTCGGATTCGAGGAGGGTCAGGTAGGCCAGCATGGTGGAAAAATCGGGCCTGCCCATCCGGAACACGGCAAGTGCCGTCTTCCGGATGAATCGCCTGAGGTCCCTGTCCATCACCATTTCCTCGGCCGGCGGCGATTCGGCGAACGCGGCTCCGTAAACCGTGGATTTCATGACCGGCCAGAATTCCTCGAGGTCGGCCGATCTCGCCATCTTCCTGAGTGCGCCCGTCTGCAGCCGGTAACGGCAAGGCAGGAGCCTTGCGATCCGCTCTTCGGGGGTGAGATCGTAATAACGGATCGAGCGGTAGATCCACGAGATGTTCAGCATATCGAAGCGGACACCCAGAAGGCGCATGACCGGGCCCCTTTCCCCGGCCGGGAGGGCTTCGGCGGCACGATACAGGGCGACCAGGACGGCCGTGTCGATGGCCGCCTCGGCGGGAAAGAGGTTCTCCTCGCCCCCTGCCAGGCGCTTGAGGGGCTCCCGCAGGGGCGCAAAGTAGGGGGTTCCCCTGAGGGCCTCCGCAAAATCGGTGAAATCGCGGCTGGAGAGAAGCAGGTCGAACGGCAGTGACTGGAACGGGAGGTCGGCGATGCGGGAGCGGATGGCCTCCCTGTCCCCGTGCTTCGTCAGGACGAAGCGGAGCGCCTTCTTCAGGGCCGCGGCCTGGGTGCGTTCGATCCAGGCCGCAAGGAGCCTGCGCCTTGCCCCCGTCAGGTAGGGCAGGAAACTCCCGGCACGCCGCGCCGGGATGAGCTTGAGACGGTCCTCGAGCTGGACGCGCGTCGCCTCTTTCGGCACGAGGGTGGACAGGGCCTCCTCGTAGCCGGCCGTCCGCCCGAGGTGGGCGGCGATTTCGGGCACGTCGTCGCAGGCCATCAGAGCCCACAGCTCCTCGTCCTTCAGGAGCCGGGAGTAAAGCACGTGGGCTTTTGCCCCCACTGCGGTCCTTTCCCCGAGGGAGAAAAACGCCGTCAAGCGGGGCGCCCTCCCTTTTTCAGCAGGTTCTCCACGTTCTCGCGGACCAGGGCGTCGACGACATCTCCGGCGACTTCCCTGAAGCGCCGTTCCATCCTTTCACGTTCCGACTTGCCGAGGTCGGTGATCTGCCGGGCTTCCTCGTCGGCGGCCGACCGGGCGCTTTCGAGCAGCATCCGCGCCTTCTCCCGGGCCGCTTCCAGCCGGCGGTCACGCTCGGCTCCCATCTTTTCCATGGCATTTTTGCCCATGGCCTCGGCTTCCGTCCGGGCTTCCTGGACTTCACGGACCCCTTCGCTCTCCGCGCCGAGAAGGACGGCAAGGGCTTCCTGCAATGAGGACAAGGGTCAGTTCCCCCCTTCGCTCTGGGTTTTCTTGGCAGTTTTCATGCGGACAAAGTCTTCCCGTTCCCCCTCTTCCAGCACGGCAGAGATGGAGGCGACCGAGGAAAGGGTGGACGGGATGACGACCTTTTCGAGGGCGTTGACGCGGCGGTGGGTGCGCCGGATCTGGACGGCCAGGCGGTAGACTGCGTTTTCGACCTCGGCCAGCCGCGCGAGGACGACAAGGACCTTCCGGAAGGCAAGGTAGGCGACATCCATGCTGCCCGAGGTATCCCAGAAGGAGTAGGCGGGGCTCGTGCGGGCTTCGATGGGGTCGACTTCGGGGATCTCGACCCCCATCACCGAGTGGAGGCGAATCATGAAATGCCGTTCCTCCGGGATGGAGTGGGCGATCTCGTCCACCCGGTCGATCCCGAGGGAGACGTTTGCCCTCTGCAGGGCATCGTACGCCTCGGCAAAGACCGATGCGACCTCCTTCTGAAGGTCCCGGGCCGCAGCGATCGTCGTTGTCAGTTCCATCATCAGGACCTGCCGTTTCTGTTCCAGCAGGTCGTGTCCCTTCCGGGCCAGGACCAGCGATCTCGTCAAACGGACCAGGTTGCCCCGGGTCGGTACGGGTTTCTTGGGCATCCGGGTATCCTCCTGTACTCGATCTCTCAGGAAGCAGTACGTTCTCACCATAGCTAGGTATTGCATGCAAGCGAACTGCCCCGCTTCAACCATCATACTCCCAGGTTTAATTCCAGGAAAGGGGGATTTTCGTCAGGCCCTGTGGTGGACGTCCTTTCCGAGAAAGGCGAAGAGGGCCGTTCCCGCAACCCCGAAACCGAAGGCGGTCAAGAAGTTCACCGCTGGAGCGATGTTCCAGAGCGTTGCGCTCGCCAGCGCCGCTCCAGAGACGATCACGTCCCGGGCGAGGTAGTACGTGCCGAAGGTGGAGGCCTTTGCCCCCTCGGGGGCGAGATCCATGATGAGGGCCTTTCTCGTGGGTTCCCCGAATTCCTTGAGCCCGCGCAGGACGAAGGCGAGGGCGAAGGACGCGAACGACCTGCAGAACAGGAGGGCAAGGGGAAAGGCCGTGAAGAAGCAGAAGGTCATGAGCACGAAGGGTTTTTTCCCGTACCGGTCTGCCATGGCCGCCACGGGGATATAGACGAGCATGGCCGTGACCATCTCGATGGCGGTGAGGGTGCCGAACTGGGCGGCCGTCAGTCCCCTCTCGCGGACGATCCAGACCACGACGAAGGCGTAGGGGATTTGTTCGGCGAACCGGATCAGGATGTCCGAGGCCAAAAGCGACTTGAGGCCCGGAGTGAATCCCTTCCAGGATTCCCGCAGGCGGAGGGGAGCCCTGCCGCTTTCTCTCCCGTCGCCGATGAACTTCCACTGGATGAAAAGGGAGGCCCCACCCAAAAGCAGGGCGACTGAAAAGGCGATCCGCACCCCGGCGACCGTCCCGTAACGGGTGATCAGGATGCCGCCCAGGATCGGGCCCAGGGCCATGGGAATCCGTCTCACGAGGGAATGGAGGGTCACGCCCATGACCCGCTTGTCCCGGGCGACGGCCGTGCTGACGAGGCCCATGATCCCCGGGAGGGAGACCGCCGTCCAGCTGATGAAGAGCACGGCCCCCGCCAGGACCGCCCACCAGGCCGGCACCAGGATGACGACGGCGTAACCGGCCATGGCGAGTCCCGTGAAGGCCATGAGCGCTTTTTTTGCTCCCCATCGGTCGCTCAAGTGCCCGCCTGGAAACGCGTAAAGGGCTCCCAGGAGATTGTCCATGGCGTTCAGGAAACCGACCGACTGGGTTCCCGCTCCCAGCGCCAGCAGGTACAGGGGCAGGAAGCGCTCGGCCATCTTCTCGCCGAGGCCCACGAGGACGACCATGGCGAGCATGGCGCCCATGCTGCGATTGAGCCCGAGAAATGCGCGGGCCTGTCCGAATCCGCCTGAGAGTTTTGAATTCTTGTTCATTTGGGGCACCTTCTTGCCCGCTAAATCGTTGACAACGATACGCGGAGTGGTAGACTAAGGGCTACTCAATGATGAGCGGAACCCTGCGTTCCCGAAAGGAGATCCTCCCGTGTCCGAAATTCCAGAGGCTGCTGCAAGGCTAATCCGCGATTCGCTGGTTCTCGACACTCATTATGACCTCGGCATGGACCTCTGCGACCGTGTCGACCGGGGGGAAACCCGCCTTTGGCCCGAATACGAGGGGCCCTTCAAGGCCGGGGGCGTCAAGGCGATCGTCTCCTCCCTTTTCCTGCACTCCTATTTTCTTCCCGAGATGGCTTTAAGGAAAGCCCTGGACCAGGTGGCCTGCCTCCTGGCCGAGCAGAAAGCCTTCGGCGACCGGATGGCCCTCTGCCGCAGCGCTTCCGGGCTTGAAGCGGCCGCCGCTGCCGGGAAGGTCGGGATCCTTCTCTCCTTCGAAGGCCTCGAACCGCTTGGGAACGACATCGCCCTCCTGAGTGTCTTTTACGAACTGGGTGTCCGCGGAGTGGGACTGGCCTGGAGCCGCCGAAACTTTGCGGCCGACGGATGCCATTTCAGCCCCAAAAGGGAAGGCAGGAAAGGCGGCCTGACCCCCTTCGGCGTGGAAGTCGTCGAAGAGGCGACCCGCCTGGGAATGTGGATCGACGTCAGCCACATCAATGACGAGGGTTTCTGGGACGTGGCCGCCCTGGCGAAGGGGCCGCTCGTCGCTTCCCACTCAAACTGCCGGGCCCTGGTTCCCGGCATGATGCGGAATCTCACCGACGAACAAATCAAGGCCATCGCGAAGACCGACGGGGTCGTCGGGATGAACGCCTGCAGCGCATTCGTCAAGCCGGACCACGACAGGAGACGCCTCGGCCCGGAAGACCTGGCCGACCACGTGGACCACATTTCGAAACTCGTCGGGAGTCGCCATGTGTGCCTGGGTTTCGACTTCTGCGACGGCTTCAGGGATTTCATGAACATGGGCTCGAGCATGCCCACCTATGACGTCGTGGCGGGACACGGGGCGATCCCTGCCTTTGCCGCGGTTCTCCTGGAGAGAGGGTACCCGGAGGAAGAGGTCCGGGGCATCCTGGGAGGCAACGCGATGCGGGTTTTCCGAAAGGTGCTGAAAGGCTGAAAACGGAAGGGGGGAGCCGCGGGAAGAACGGACAGGGCTGATTCCGGAACGGTGTTTACAATACGGGGTCCGGCGAACGGGTTCCGATTTTTCAAGGGTAAGGGGAGGGATTCACGTGAGGAAATCCAGGCTTTTTGTCATGTTGTCAATGGCGCTGCTCCTGGTGGGCGTGTTTGCCGTCGGCGCCTTCGCCGCGGAAAAGGTCTTCACCATCGCCTACAACGAGGAGCCCCAGACCTCCGACGGGCAGATGACGACGTCCTGCTACATGATCCCCATGAACGTCTACGACCGCCTCATCGAGTGCGTCACGACGGCGCCGGGCAAGTCCGCCCTTGTCCCCGGCCTGGCCACCAAGTGGGACGTTTCCAAGGACGGCAAGGTTTACACCTTCCACCTCCGCAAGGGCGTCAAGTTCCAGAACGGCGAGGAGTTCACGGCCAAGGACGTCGTCTACACCTTCGACCGGATGCTCGACCCGAAGACGAAGGCCCTGAACACGGACATCCTGGACTTCGTCCTGGGAGCCCAGGACCGGATGGACGGCAAGGCCGCCTCCACTGCCGGCCTCAAGGCCCTCGACAAGTACACGGTCCAGATCACCCTGGCGAAACCCTTCGTTCCCTTCCTCGCGATCATGGCCAGTCCCCAGGCCTCCATCCTGAACGAGAAGTTCACGAAGCCCCTCGGCAACAAGTACGGCCTTAGCGCCAAGGCCACCTGCGGAACGGGCCCCTTCATCCTGAAGGAATGGACCCTGAACGATCACCACACCATGGTGGCCAACCCCAATTACTTCCGGGGGCGCCCCCAGATCGACAAGTTCGTCGTGAAGATCGTCACGGATCCCGAGACGATGCGGATGCTCTTCGAGGCCGGCGAGATCGACCTCTTCGACTGCGACTTCGCCATGTCCCAGATCCCCTACTTCACCTCCCACCCCAAGTGGGGCAAGCAGACCGTCTCCGGTCCCCGGGTCGGCCTCTACTACTACAGCATCAACCAGGCCATCAAGCCCTTCGACAACGTGAAGGTCCGCCAGGCCTTCCAGATGGCCGTCGACCGCAAGCTGATCCTCCAGAAGATGTTCTACAACCACGGGCAGCTTGAAAACGGCGTCATGCCCAAGGGGCTGATCCACTACAACCCGGCCCAGGCGAAGATCGAGTACAACCCCGAGAAGGCCAAGGCGCTTCTCGCCGAGGCCGGTTACCCCAACGGCGTCGACATGGAGATCGCCCTCGTCGCCAGCACCGGTTCCCAGTGGCAGAAGATGAGCGAGATCATCCAGGCCATGGTGGCCAAGTCCGGCTTCCGCGTGACGCTGAAGCAGATGGACGAAGCCGCCTTCTACGCCACCCGCAAGGAAGGCAAGCTCCCGATGTACACGAACAAGTGGTCGGCCGACTTCAACGACCCCGACAACTTCTTCTACACGTTCTTCGGCCCCAAGGGAACCGTGGCCCGCTCCTACAACAACAACAGCCCCGAGGTCTTCGCCGCCCTTGACAAGGGACGTTCCGAGACCGATTTCACCAAGCGCGGCAAGCTCTATGCCGAGCTCGAGAAGAAGATCGTCATCGACCAGGCCGCCTGGCTGCCCATGTTCTCCCTGAAGCACATCTACGTGGTCCAGCCCAAGGTCAAGAAGTTCGTCGTTCCCTGGAACGGCTGGTCCGATTTCCCCGTTTACGAGACCCGCGTCGAGTAGCGCACAGGCTGTTCCCTGCCCCGGGGGCCGGTTGCCGGCCCCCGGGGATCATCTCCAGAAAGTTTCGCAACCGGAGGGCTTCGACCGATGAAAAAATTCATCCTGAAACGCCTGCTCATCTCCATCCCGGTCCTTATCGGCGTTACCGTCATCATCTTTTTCCTCCTGAACGTCGTTCCCGGCGACCCCGTTGCCCTGATGATGAAGGAACACATCAGCGTCGACGTCGTCGCCCGCGTGCGTGCCCAGATGCACCTGGACGATCCCGCGATCGTCCGGTACTTCCGCTTCCTCGGGGGAGCCCTCAAGGGCGACCTGGGGGAGTCCTACAAGCTGAACCGTCCCGTCACCTCCCTCATCCTCAACGCTTTCCCGAACACCCTGGTCCTGGCCCTCTGGGCCGCCCTCTTCGCCTGGATCGTGGGGATCCCCGCGGGCATCCTTTCCGCGGTGAAGAAATACTCCCTTCCCGACAACCTGTTCATGGGATTCTCCCTGCTGGGGGTTTCCATGCCGGTTTTCTGGTCCGCGCTCCTCTTCCAATACTTCTTTGCAGTCAAGCTCCGCTGGTTGCCGGTTGCGGGTTTCGAGGACTGGCGGTACGTGGTCATGCCCGCCATCGTCCTTGGCTGGAGCAGCGCGGGGATCATCGCCCGCCTGACCCGGTCCAGCCTCCTGGAAGTCATGCGAAACGACTATATCCGGACCGCACGGGCCAAGGGACTTCACGAATTGCCCGTCATCTTCGGGCACGCCCTCAAGAACTCTCTCCTGCCGGTGGTCACCGTCATGGCGATCCAGGTGGCGGGGCTTCTCGCCGGGGCGGTCATCACGGAAAGCGTCTTCGGCATCCCGGGGGTCGGCCGGATCGCGGTGAACGCGATCCAGGCCAGGGACATGCCGCTTCTGCAGGGAGCCGTCCTTTTCGAGACGACCCTGGTCATCCTGGGGAACCTGGCTGCGGACATCCTCTACGCGTTCCTGGATCCGCGGATCAAGGCCGCCTGAGCGGGAGGGCGACAAGATGGAACAACTGAACGAAAAGGACCTGTCCGTCACCTGCTGCGATGCGGAAATCTGCGTGGAAGAGGAGATATTGGCCCCGCCCTCGTCCTTCCTGAAGGACATCGTTACGGCCTATCGGCGCAACCGCCTGGCCATGGCAGGGGCTGCCGTCGTCCTCATCCTGTTCCTCATGGCGGTGCTGGCCCCGTGGCTGACGCCGTACGACCCCTATGCCATCGACCTGGAGATCATGACCGAGGCTCCTTCATGGGCCCACTGGCTCGGGACCGACCAGTTCGGCCGGGACCTCCTGACGAGGATCCTCTACGGCACGCGGATTTCGCTCGTGATCGGGATCGTGCCGACGCTCCTTTCCATGGCCATCGGCACCACCCTGGGCCTGGCTGGCGGCTTTTACGGCGGCAAGGTGGACATGGTGATCATGCGGCTGTGCGACATCGTCCTCGCCTTCCCGTCGCTGCTCTTGGCCATGGTCGTCATGTACACCCTGGGAGCCACCCTCGTGAACATCTTCATCGCCCTCGCGGCCGTCGGGTGGGCCGGCACCGCCAGGGTCGTCCGCTCGCAGGTCCTTTCCCTGAAGGAAAAGGAATTCGTCGAGGCGGCGCGGGCGGTCGGCGTGAAAAACCGGGTGATCATGGTCCGGCATATCCTGCCGAACTGCCTTCCCGCCCTGATTGTCCTCTTCACCCTGGGCATCCCCGGGGCCATCCTTTCAGAGGCGAGCCTCAGCTTCCTCGGGGTCGGGGCCCAGCCTCCCACGCCCAGTTGGGGACTCATCGTCACGAGCGGCAAGGAATACCTCTTTTCCGCCCCGTGGGTGGCCATCGCTCCCGGCCTTTTCATCCTGGTGACCGTCCTGGCCTTCAACTTCATGGGCGACGGTTTCCGGGACGCCCTGGATCCCTACATGAAGCAGTGACCTGCGAGGAGAAAACCGACATGAAATCAAGCGACACGCTGCTTTCCCTGGAAAACCTGAGCACCTCCTTCTTCACCTCCAAGGGAGTCGTCCCGGCCGTGAGCGGGGTTTCCATCTCCGTTTGCCGGGGCGAGATCCACGGGATCGTGGGTGAATCGGGTTGCGGCAAGAGCGTCACCTCCCTGTCCATCATGGGGCTGGTGGCTCCGCCCGGCAGGATCGTGGAAGGGCAAATCCTCTTCGAGGACCGCGACCTGGCCAGACTGGACAACAACGCGATGTGCGACCTGCGCGGCAACGAGATCGCCATGATCTTCCAGGAGCCCATGACCTCCCTGAACCCGGTTTTCACCGTCGGGCGCCAGGTGAGCGAGTCCATCCTTCTTCACCGGAAGGTCACGAGGGAGGAAGCCAGGGCGCGGACCCTGGACATGTTCCGCCTGGTGGGGATCCCGGAGCCCGAAACCCGCTTCGACTGCTATCCGCACCAGCTGTCGGGGGGGTTGCGGCAGAGGGTCATGATCGCCATGGCGCTGGTTTGCGAACCGAAGCTCCTGATCGCCGACGAGCCGACCACGGCCCTGGACGTGACCATCCAGGCCCAGATCCTGGACCTGATGCGCGACCTGAGGAACAAGCTCGACACGGCCATCATCCTGATCACCCACGACCTGGGCGTGGTGGCCGAACTCTGCGACCGCGTGACGGTCATGTATGCCGGGACCGTCGTGGAAGAGGCGGACATCTTCGAACTCTTCGAACGGCCCAGCCATCCCTACACGCGAGGCCTCATGGGATCCATCCCCGGGACCGCGGCTTCACGGGGAGCCGACGGCCGCCTGACGACCATCCCGGGGATGGTGCCGAACCTCCTGAACCTCCCGTCGGGCTGCCGCTTCCACCCGAGGTGCGGCATGGCCCGGCCCGTTTGCCGTGAACAGGCCCCTCCCCTTTTCGACCTCGGGGAAGGCCATGCGGCCCGTTGCTGGAACTTCGAGGACAAGGCGGTGGTGCAGCCATGACAGGGCCCCTTCTTTCGGTCAGGAACCTGAAAAAATACTTCCCGGTCAAGTCCGGGATGTTCGGGACGGAAGACCGGGTCGTCAGGGCGGTGGACGACGTCACCTTCGATATCGGCCACCAGGAGACCTTTGCCCTGGTCGGCGAGTCGGGGTGCGGGAAGAGCACCCTGGGCCGGACCATCCTGCGGCTCGTGGAACCGACATCCGGCTCCGTCGAGCTGGGGGGCGTGAACCTGACGTCCCTCAAGCCGGAGGCCCTGAGGCGCATGCGGACCCGGATGCAGATCGTCTTCCAGGATCCCTATGCTTCCCTGGATCCCCGCATGCGGGTCGGCGACATCATCGCCGAACCCCTCCTCACCCACGAGAAGGGAAGCCGGCAGGACCGGGAAGCCCGGGTCCTCGACCTGATGAAGGTCGTGGGATTGCGTGCGGACTGCATCCGCCGCTATCCCCACGAGTTCTCGGGCGGCCAGCGCCAGAGGATCGGCATCGCCCGGGCCCTGGCCCTGAACCCGGAGTTCATCGTCTGCGACGAGCCCCTGTCCGCCCTCGACGTGTCCATCCAGGCCCAGGTGCTGAACCTCCTGGCCGACCTCCAGTCGGAGTTCAGGCTGACCTACCTTTTCATCACCCACGACCTGTCGGTGGTCCGTCATTTCGCCCCGCGCGTCGGGGTCATGTTCCTGGGCAAGATGGTCGAGATGGGGTCCACGGAAGAGCTTTTCCGGTCGCCCCGGCATCCCTACACCCGCTTCCTGATGTCCGCGGTCCCGGTTCCCGATCCCAGGAGCCGCGACCGGGAAAAGCTGCTCCTGGAGGGGGAGATCCCCAGCCCCATGAACCTTCCCTCCGGATGCCGCTTCAGGACGCGCTGCCCTTATGCCGCGCCCCTGTGTGCCGAAATCGATCCCCCCTCCGTCTTTGAAGGGGGACGGAGCTGGGCCTGCCACTTCCCCCTCCAATGAGCACGCGACCCGCCAGGGGCCTCCTCGGGGAGGCCCTTTCCCTTCGTGAAACCCTTGTCTGCCTGAGGCGGGCCATCCATCGCCATCCCGAGGGCGGCTTCCGGGAGTTCGAGACGGCGGCCCTCGTGGAGAAAACCCTGGCTTCGTGCGGAATCCCGTCGGTGCGTGTTGCGGGGACGGGTGTCGTCGGCCTGCTAGAGGGGCCTCGGCCCGGCCGGGTCGCGGGCCTGAGGGCCGACATGGACGCCCTCGAGCTGGACGAAGGGACCGGTGCGCCTTATGCTTCTGAAGTGCCGGGACTGATGCACGCCTGCGGCCACGACGCCCACACGGCAATCCTGCTGGGGGCCGCGCGGCTCCTGTCGAGCCGGCGGGACTTTCTGCCGGGGAGCGTGGTGTTCCTTTTCCAGCCCGCCGAGGAAACGACAGGCGGGGCGCTGCCCATGATAAGGGAAGGGGTCCTGGAGGACCCCCGCGTGGACGCGGTCTTCGGCCTTCACGTCGGGATCGATCTTCCCTGCGGCGAGGTCTCGGTTTCGGAAGGCACGGTTCACGCGGCTTCCGACATGTTCGACGTCAGGGTGTCGGGAAAGGGCTGCCATGGGGCTCATCCCCACGAGGGCGTCGACGCGCTGGCGGCGGCGGGTGCCATCCTCGGAGCCCTGCAGACCGTCGTGTCCCGGAACGTCGATCCCCTGGAGCCTGCGGTCGTGACGGTCGGGACGATCAGGGGCGGTTCGGCCCGGAACGTCCTGGCCGAATCGGTTGAAATGACGGGAATCATCCGCACCCTGGACCCCGCTGTCCGAAAAGCGGTCAGGGATAAGGTCCGGACCGTTGTCGAAGGCACGGCGGCCGCTTTCGGGGGCCGCGCCGAAATCCTTTTCCGGGAAGGGTATCCCTGCCTGGTCAACGATCCGGGCATGGCGCGCCTGGTGAAGGAAACGGCAACGGGGCTGCTGGGCGCAGGAAAAGTGCGGGCGGCGACCCGGCCGAGCATGGGTGTGGAGGATTTTGCCTATTTTTCGGGGGAGAGACCCGGGGCCTTTTTCATCCTGGGTGCCGGGAACCCGGCAAAGGGAATCATTCACCCGGCCCATTCGCCGCGCTTCGACATCGACGAGGATGCGCTTCCCGTCGGTGCGGCCATGATGGCGGGGGTTGCGCTGAATTTTCTTTCAGGGGAGGGACGATCATGAGAATCAAGCCCAGGGCTTTGCGCCCTGGAGACCGCATCGCCATCGTGGGTCCCGGCAGTGCGGCTCCGGAAGAAAAGCTCATGAAGGGGGCGGAGTCGCTCAGGGG
>ENA-OSEO01003347-OSEO01003347.1-sediment-metagenome-genome-assembly--contig:-NODE-3347-length-19242-cov-4.422959_pt1 | contig 19242 bp, 17 predicted proteins | sample MGYA00237883_ERZ534232 | MGnify/ENA metagenome assembly ERZ534232
CTCCGGTGAAGAAATAAAGTGCAGGCAGGCGGCGCAGATACTCAGTGTGGGCGAGAAAATACCGCATCCTCCTTTAATTTTGGACAGCAAGGGGCACATCCGCAGAGCGACTATAAAATTTGTACCTTCGCTGCAGAATGAGCAGGAAAAGTTTGTAATCAAGGAATATAAAATTTATCGCCAGAAACCGGGAGGCGCCTTCTGGGAAAATATTTTAACGATGGAGGCCAAACTGTCGTCCCAGTCCGAACTGGCGTTCAGCGTTGAAGATACCCGGGAGCTTGACGACGACCGGACCTATTTATATGCGGTATCCAGTGTAGATACGAAAAAACGGGAAAGCCCGCTATCGGACACGGTGTCCATCACCACGATCGAAAGACCGGTGTTAAACCTGGTTCAAGACAACCTGCTGCGACGGACGATTCTTTCCTGGCAGCCGATCCAAAATGTCGACAGCTATTATTTATACCGGCAAGAGGACGGAAAGGATTGGGAAAAAGTCGGCCGGATCAAAGCTGCCGCGGCACGACGGACAGAAGACACGTCGGAACTCGAAGATGGACAATTTTATCAATATTATTTGTCGGTCTATGATGACAAGGGTGAATCCGGCCCATCCAACCTGGTCAGGGCCAAAACAAAAGATTTGCCCCGGCCGCCGGCTGATCTGCTGGCGGAAAGCGGTCTGGTAAAGTCGGTTCGTCTCAACTGGACCCCGCTGAATGATCCGGATGTGGGGGGATATTTTATTTACCGGGGAACCCAACCGGAAGAGCTTAAACAAATCGACAAAATAAAAAATTACACCATCGGCTCCTATCTGGATAAGGGCGGGACGTTTGTTTCGCTGGAAGACGGGACTACCTATTATTATATGGTTTCCAGTTTCAATCTTTTCGGAGCGGAAGGAAAGCAGACGCCTGCGGTCGCGGCCGATACCAAACCACGGCCTGCTGCCGTCAGAGGCCTGTCGCTTAAGGCCCATCCGCAGCACATCACAGTGAATTGGGAGTTCAATCCCGAAGGGGATATTCACTCCTATATCCTTTCCCGAAATCGCAATGGCGGGTTCTGGTCTGAAATTTCAACCCTGGGCGCAGATCAAAACAGTTTTAGCGACCGTGATTTAAAACCGGAGTCAACCTATCGCTATAAAATAATCGCCCGGGATAAGGACGGACTTCAAAGTGATCCGGTCGAAAGTGATAAGGTTTTAAGCCCGATCATCAAACCGAATAAGTAGGCCCGGCAACAACCGGGTAAACATAGACAGGGTTTCAGAGACAAAGATGGTATTGGTTCGACAGGAACAAGTACCATGTAATTATTGCTTTTTAAATAGAATATAGAATTCTTACTTTAACTTGATATGACACTGCGTGAGCCTGAGCGGATTGAAGGAGGTATTATGAGAACATATAAAATGATCGTGATGGTGTTCGGCCTTTTACTCATTTTTCCGGTTTGGGGGAATTCTGGAGAAGGGCAGGACCTGCTCGAAAAAATGGGGAGCGGCAGCATCAACTGGTCCAAGGGGCTGGTGGTCGCCAAAGGAATCGGAGCGCCGCCGCAACAATATTACGGCAAACCCCAGGCCCGACCGACGGCGCTGCGGGCCGCGCGTCTGGATGCGATGCGAAACATTCTTGAAGTCATCCAGGGGGTGCGAATCGATTCCACGACAACAGTGAAAAATTTTGCGACGGTAAGCGACGTTATTACCGCTCAGGTCGAAGGTATGGTCCAGGGCGCCAAGGTGGTCAAGCAGGAATATCTGTCGGACGGAACCGTGGAGGTGATCGTTGAAATGAGCCTTTATGGTGGATTCTCCCAACTGATCCTTCCGGCCGAAATCAAACATGTGGAAACGGTTCAACCGGTGACCTCGGAACCTAAAAAGGAATCCGCCGCTCCCGCGGGGGTTGCTTCAGAAGTTTATACCGGCCTGGTGGTTGATGCACGCGGACTGAATGCCAGACCCGCCATGGCGCCGAAAATAATGGACCAATCCGGGCAGGAGGTTTATGGCTCCGCCTATGTCAGTCGCGAGTTTGCGGTTCAGCAAGGCATGAGCGGCTATGCCAAAGAAATCGACGCCGCGCGGCAAAACCCCAGGGTTACCGATCATCCCCTGATGGTCAAAGGGTTGAAAACCGATGGCCCCAGTGGTGCGGATGTGATTATCAGCAATGCCGACGCCGCCAAACTTCGGAGCGCATCCGAAAATCTTTCATTCCTGAAAAAGTGCCGGGTGATGATCGTTGTGGATTAAGTCTCGGCGGCAAAAAGCGCCTAAATGGATATATGAATATACCGCTTAACCTGCCGGGAAATACCTACTGAAGCGCAGCGGTTGCTTTTCGGCTTGATCAAGGAGGTTTTATGCGTTACGTAAAAAATTTTCTCTATCTGTCGATGCTGGCGATATGCCTGCTGGCGGCTTGCGGCCCGAAGCCGGAGACGCCGCAGGCGATACTGGATACCCCGCAGCATCATGTCAAGAATGGAAATAAACTGCTCGAAAACGGAAAGGTTGATGCGGCTTTTTATGAATTCAACCGCGCCGGGGAGCTGGATACGGAATACGCTCCCGCCTATGTCGGTTTAGGACTGGTGGCGGCCTACCGGGGAGATTTTGCAGACGGGTTAAAAACCATGAAAACAGCCCGCAAGTATAGCCGCGACGACGAACAGAATCGATCCGTCAGCGTCGGCTTCATGCGGGTTTATATCCGGGGTGGTGAAAAGATTCACAGAGACTGGCTTGCGCTGGTGGAAGACGAATTCGGCCTCGCCAAAAGAAACGGACCAGACCACCCGGAGGCCTATTATTACATGGGAGTCGCCTATAAATTGTCTTTTGAGTTCAGCAAGGCTTCGGAACAGTTTAAAAAAGTCCTCCAGCTCGACAGGGGTTTCATTGCAGAAGCGGACCGGGAATTCGCGCTGACGCACAAGATCGAAAGGGCCATGCCCGGCACCATTTACGGGAAAAAGATCGCCATTCTGGAGCAGATAACCCGCGCGGATGCGGCGGCTCTTTTTATCGAAGAACTGAAAATCGACGAACTTTATGCAAAAAGAACACCGAAAAAATTTGACTCGTCTTACAAGGCTCCGGGCAAAGAATTCGTTTCCGGACAATATGTAAAGATGGCGCCGGCCACCGATATCGCCGACCATGTTCTAAAAGCCGACATCCATGCGGTGATCGAAATCGGCATCAAGGGGTTGCAGCCGTTTCCCGATCATACCTATCGACCCGATCAGATGGTCAGCCGGGCTGAATTTGCAATGATGGTCGAGGATATCCTGATCAAAATTACCGGTTCGGATGGATTGGCCACGCAGTTTATCGGCAGCAAATCACCCTTTCCGGATTTGCGATCCGATTTGCCGTATTTTAACGCCGTGATGACCTGCACGACCCGGGGCATTATGACCGCAAAGGACATCCGGGCCGGAGAATTTGATCCCATGGGGCTGATCTCCGGCGCCGACGCCCTTTTGAGCATCCGGGTTCTGAAATCACAACTGTAACCGACGGGTAATCATCATCAGGAGTGGAACGAATGAGGCCTTTTTACAAAACAGCGCTGACGGTCATACTTGTCGGGTTTCTGCTGAAACCCTGCCTGGCACGGGCTCAAAGCCAGGCTCTCACCATTGAAACGGCAGACGGCGATACGGTCATTACGATGCTGGAAGGGGAAGCGTTTTTAGTCAAAGATGACCTGACCCGGATGCGCTTCCTGGCCCGGGGGGATTATTTAAAACAGAACGATCGCGTGCAAACCGGAAGAAAATCCAGAATTGAACTCAAGCTGCCGGATGAAAGTTATATCCGTTTTGACGAAATGACGATCTTTATCCTCAAATCGGCAGCATTTGATCAATCCCAAAAGCAGCGGAATATCGATGTGACCATGGTTTTAGGCAAACTGTGGGCCAAGGTGGCCAGGTTTTTAAACAGGAAAGACCGCTTTGCCGTTTCAGCCCATACCGCCGTTGCCGGCGTCCGGGGAACGATCTATCGGATGAATGTGAATCCGGACAACTCAGCCATGGTCAAGGTGTATGACGGAGAGGTCGAGGTCAGCGGCCGAAAACCGGAAACAGCCGCCATGCAACTCCCCAGGCCGGGGGAGCCCTCCGTCATCCCGGGCCCGCGACCGATCCCGGGGCCGCATCCCGTAACCATGGAGCAGTGGACCTATATTGTCGGCGCCATGCAGCAGATTAATATCCAGCCGGACGGAACGCCATCGGAACCTTTTCGTTTTTCAGCCGAGGCCGATCGGGATGATTGGGTGCGCTGGAATATGGACAGGGACAGGTAAAAAATTGACCGGATCAGCCGATCGCTCCGCCCCGGCCGATTTTTTTGTTATCAAAAACGAACTTGACTTATATACATAAAACATACATACCATGGCATCACATCTATTTTGGACATTTGATAAAAAACTATCACAAATAGCTGACAGCCTGCGCATTAAATATAAAATCTGACCTTGAAAACCCTGATCAATTGTAAGTGACGACTTGTCTGGATTAAAAGCAGAAATCTGGCATGGATGATCAAATGAGGTATTCCTTAATTTTTGAAGACTGTCTTTTGTATGCTTAAATCTGCTATTTTTTCAAGATGCAAGAAATCTTGAGAAATATGTTCCTTGCCAGTCAAGGGAACATGCCGGAATAAAATAGTACATTCCCAACACATTGCGGCACTTGATTAAACGCCTCCTTAACTGTTATCTTTACTCATATAGTTCTTACCATGATTGTAGACCTCTAACGAAGTCCTTTCCAATGAGAGGAGTGTTTTAAAAAATGTCATAGACATCCAATGGGTACTAACCCTGCGGAGGTTTTTGTGTCTTGAGAGACAATATTCTTTAGAACAGCTAATAAGAATATCAACTAGGGAGGAGGAAAATGAAAAAACTAATTTGGGTACTTGGATTTTTTTGGGCTTTCGCTGGAGTTGCATTTGCAGGGACTGCGGACGGTCTGACACCTGCGGAAGAAACAGTGTGTGACGAGGCAGGACTCAGTGGGGCAGCGTGGGGCTTGTGCAATACATATTGCGAGGCCATGGACTGCGATAGTGATACCCCCAAAGCGTCAGTCGAGGCATGCAGTAAAATAGCTGAACAGTTTGCAGAAAAAACATCAGGAGATACCCCCCCTGCGAGTAGACTACAGCACCGGGCACCGATGGCGACCAAGTCCTCGACGATGTCGATAACTGTGTCTATGACATCAACCCGAACCAGTCTGACATTGATAATAATGGCATCGGCGACGTGTGCGACTGCCCATGCTGGTCATTCGAGTCTATGTACCAAAGAATACTACTAGCGTTAAACTCATATATCTTTATTCAAATGTATATATTCCTGAAGGTTTCCCCAGATTTGCTTTTGCACTCCAGTATGATCCAATGGGGTGTTTCGAAGTTGCTATGACCGGTTTAGGACAGGACATCATCTTAGCCGTAGAAACTCTGCCTCCCTTTTTATTGTCTTCAAGTGTTCAGACGGTTTATGAAACAGAATACACCTTTTTGAGTTTAACGATTACGATAAGGACACAGAAATCCATCGACATTCAATGATCATTATCCTATGGTTACATCCGGAAGACCTGAAAAATCTTAACACTACCAGAGGGATTTTCAGCAGCGCATATATACTCTTTACGGCTATATAATGGTATATTCCTGGGGCTGATATTTTGAAGATGGCAGATTCATACTTGACTGTGATATAATACCCCTACTTAAAATATTTATAACTATATCATAATGTAAGAGGGTAAAATGGATTGCATTGAGGATACTCTTGAAAATAAAAAGCATAAAGAAGAACAAAAACTCCGTATGATTTCCTACGTTGTGGGGAACAATGACTCTCGTGGGAAGAAGATTAATGAAATTTATGCTAAAGGCGAGGAATATGTTGTGTACTCAGTAGAAAATGATGATGAATCTGTATTTGTTCAAATAGATACAGTTTACCAAGAAGATATACGCGGGACGATGGCACGATATCAAAGAATTATGCCTGAGGCCTTTAGATATAAAAACATAAAATACAAAGCTGAGAATATTGACATGTATCATTCAACTTTTGCCCTGGCTATATCAATAGCGCTTGATTATGATCACACTGAAGATGAAAAGGCGATCGAAAACAAGGTGCGACAAGCAAAAGATATTCTAAACAGTGCAATTGATCAATATGATAAATATTATGCTGAAAGATTGAAAGGCAAATTTTTCTATTTTCTTGTCTGTTTGGGATATGCGCTTCTATTTATTCTCACTTCAACTATCATCTATTTTCACCGAGATGCCGATATTGTTAAGTTAAACATCAAATGGTTTCAAATTTTTGGCTGCGGGTCTTTTGCACTCATTGGGGGTCTGATATCAACCATAATTAAGCTGCCAAATTTGACCTTTGAAAAAGGGATATCCATAGGGTTTTATGCCGTTTACGCTTTTGAGAGAATGATTCTTGCGTTTTTTTGCGGTTGCATTGTATGGGTTCTATCAATGAGTAATATAGCATTCGGATTTTTACAAAATACTGACTATTGGCCGCTGTTAGCAACTAGCGTAATTGCAGGATTCACTGAAAATTTTGTACCGGAACTTATCACAAAATCACATACCAATATACAGTCGTTGCAGAAAGGAAAATAAGACAACACCTTGAGTACCGAAGTGATTGACCGCAAAAAGGGAGACATCCATTTTTTTTGTTTTGAATCCTCAGCGAATTATCGAATCCATTTTTAGCCGGTTTTTCGCAACCGGCGTTTTTTTAACGCAGCCAAGAGCATCCATGCAATTGTTATCACAGAAAGGAGGGCAAAAACCAGGGATATGGGCCGAGAAAAAAATATAAACGGGTCTCCCCCCGACAGGCGTAAAGACAACCGAACACCGTTTTCAAGCAGCGGACCAAGCAAAAACGCGATGATCATGGGAATCGGCGTAAATCCGAACCGACGCATCACATATCCGATTATTCCAAACAGGAACATGATCCCGACATCGATAAATTCTTTCGATATCGAGTAAGCGCCGACTGTCGTCATCAGCAAGATGATGGGAAATAAAACCGACCGGTCGAGATGAAGGATCGAACGTGAGACCCGGATAAACGCAAACCCCAGGGCCAACAACAGGATATTGGCAAGGATCAGACTTAAAAAAATGGCATAGAGCAGCGGACCCTGCTTTTCCATTAAGAACGGCCCGGGCGTTATTCCATGGATCATGAAAGCACCTAAAATAAGGGCTGCTTCCACATTGCCCGGTATTCCCAGCGTAACCAGCGGAATCAAATTGGCGCCGGTTCCGGCGCTATTGCCGGCTTCGGAAGAGGCGACTCCCATCAGGGATCCCCGCCCGATATTTTCCCGGTCTTTGCCGATTCGCTTGGATACGTTGTATGCCAGAAAGGCTCCCAGGGTGGCGCCCAGGCCGGGCGTTGCGCCGATAAAGGTACCAAGCGCCCCGGAGCGAAAAATGGTGGGAAAAGCCTGTTTGAGCTCTTTCCATGAAAGTTTCTTATTTCCCTGAGCTGTTGTTTCGTTCAAGGACTTCTCTGACCCCATATAACTTCGCCTGATTTGAAGAAATATCTCGGATAAAACCAGAAGGCCCATCAGCATTGGAATCAGCGGAATGCCGTCTTCCAATCTCAAAATGTTGAATGTCAGCCGATCGGAGGCGCTGAAAAGATCAAGGCCGACGGTGCCGAGCAGCAAACCGAAGCCTGCTGAAATAAGCCCTTTAATCGGAGAGGATCCCACAAACGCACCGATAATGAGGAGCGAAAACATGATAATGGTTGCATATTCCGGTGGGCCGATTTTCAATGCAACCATGGCAAGCGGCGGGGCAACCGCCAAAAGGCACAGGTCGCTGAAAAGGTCCCCTCCTACAGAGGCATACAGCGCCATGTGAAGAGCCTTTTTGGATTGGCCTTTTTGGGTGAGCAAATGACCGTCGATGGCGGTAGCCGTGGCCTGGGGCGTTCCCGGCATATTGAAAAGAATGGCGGGAACCGAGCCGCCGAAACTCGTTCCCTTTCCAATGCCCAGCAGCGTGACGATGCCTATTAACGGATCCATATAGAACGTAAAGGGCACCAATAATCCAAGGGCGACATTCCCCGTCAGTCCGGGAATCGATCCGAAAATAAAACCAACCAGAATACCGATGGTCGCACCGATCAAATTTTTTAAGGTAAAAACCAAAAATACGGCTTCGCCAAGTTGGGCATACACGTCGGCGGGTTCCTTTCAATCTTAGAAATCATGAAAACGCAAATATTGAAAAAAGGGTATCAATCAATTTGCCTTTCGGCAGCCTTAATTGTAGAACGATTTCAAACAGCAGGTAGATCCCGGTCGGTGCGCCCAGCGACCAGGCCAGCAACGGTTTCCCGGATCGTTTGCCCAGCGTTCGCATGGAGGCAACCATCGCCAAAAATCCCCCCAGATAAAATCCGAACAGCGGAAGGGAAAAAATGTAGACGCCCCAGATCAGGAAAAGCAGAAAGGCATTAAAAGATTCACCTGCGCCCAGATCTTTTTTGTCGATGAGGGCCGCTTCTTCCTCTTTTTCATGATTCGACCTCCCCCTGAGACCGGCGATGAACAGCCAGAAAGTAAATAGGACCACCCAAACTACCGACAGGTTTGGCATCAACCGGGCGGGACCTTTTTCGACATTGGCAGGAATGACCCAAAATAAAAGAAGCGCACAGATGGATAGAATGAACAGGGCTGTTTTTGCGTCGGCGGTTGCTTTCATTTTTTATCCCTTTTCCGAAACTTACAACTCGGCCGGAGCCCCGACAACACCACGGCAGGTTTGCCGGGAGGAAAAATCAGCACAGAGTAAACATTTCAATCTCAGCGGGTGCAGCGAGCATCTTTCAAGATGTGCCCCCTGCACCCACCATGATAAATGGACCTTATTGTGAATTTTTTAAAATTAACTGGTTGGTTTATATTCAATTACTTTTTCAGGTAAGCCACCAGTTCGGCCGATTCATTAAACACCGCCTCAACGATCGGTTTATATTGGGCTGGCGTAAGGTACTTCGGATAAAGATCGATCTCTTTCATCTTTTGTGCGACTTCCGGATGTTGCACCGCGAATTTCACAGCGCTTTCAAGTTTCCGGCGCCTCTCTGCGGACACAGCCGCCGGAACGGCATAGCCGTAATACATTCTGACATAGTTTTTGACGCCGTGATCTTTAATGCTGCGGATATCGGGAAAACCATAATCTTTCAGGTCACCGTCCGTCAAAACCGCAAGCACATTGAGCCCGCCTTTTAATGCCGACTGCCAGGCGCCGGTTCCCACTCCTGTCTCGGCCATAATCACATGGCCGCCAAGGATTGCCGCCGATCCCTCGGCCCCGCTTTTAAACGGAAGCATGCGAAGGTTGAGCCCAAGCTGTTTGCCCATCGCTTCAACCACCTTGTCCGCCCAGATGGAACCCCCGCTGGCAAACGTTACCGGTTCTTTTTTGGCGAAAGCGATCATCTCATCAAAGGTTTTGAAAGGCGCATTCTTTGCCGCGAAAAGAACCCTTTCCTGCGTCATGGTACAACCCAGCAGCCCGATTTTATCAATTTCCATGGGCCGTCCGACCAGCCGGGTTGACGCCGCAGTCGATGTGCTGAAACTGACAAAGGTATATCCGTCGGCAGACCCGTCGAGGACGTTTTTCAGCGCCGTAAACCCGCCGGCGCCGGGTTTATTTTCAACAATCACCTTCTGGCCGAGAAATTGTCCCATCTTTTCTGCAAACAGCCGACCGGTAACATCGGTCATCCCGCCGGCGCCGAAGCCTATGATCATCGTGATCGGCTTGCTGGGAAATTCGGCCGCAAAGATTCCCCCACCCTGCAGCAGATAAAACATTACAAACAGGATTACCCACATAACTTTTGATAATTTTTTCATTTAAAACCTCCCGCGTTAAAATTAAATCAAAAAAACATCAATCACCTCTTCGTGTTTACCCCAAACGCATTGCCGCACCACCCTTCGTTTCCAATTAACCGTATCAAAATAGCAGGCAAACTTCACTTTCCTCATCCTGCCATCCCTGGAAATTTGAGGGAATGGTCAGGGTGAGGAAGCATCCATCCGTCCAGGTAAGCATGAAACCCTGATCACATAATCTATCGCCGAAAATTTAGACCCACTCGCGTTTTTGGGACATGCCAAAGGCGCCTTTTTCAAGAGACGTATCTGCGCCCAGACCGAGCCGCATTAAAGAAAGGCGCAGAATTTCCTCTGCCTGGATGTTGGCAAGATTGACATCCGGTCCGATGTGATGGATGAGCAGCTTCCAGAAATGATATTGCGTGCTGAAACTCATGCCTTTCATCCACTGCCCGGGAATTTCGAAAATCATGTACCCGACATCCACCGCACTTGTCAGTTTCTCAACCAGCTTAAGATTCAATTCTTGGTTTCGGATCAATTCCGCCGCTTCGATAAATACCTTCCAGGCGCCGGCTTTGCGGCAATTCTGGATATCTTCGATCATACCGCCGACTTCGCCCGTATCCAGTTTTTTGCCGCTTTCGCCCAGGACCGTCAATCCCAAATCGACTGCACGGCCGATAACTTCGGCTTTTTCGCTGGAGGACAAGTCGATACAGTTTTCAGATATTTCCACATGTGAAAACCCGACGGCTTTAACTTCTTTTAAGTAAGCTTCAGCCCGCTTCTGGAGAAAGGCGATTTCGAAAAACTGGCCGCCTGGAAAACAATATATGCCGTTTTCGCGATAGTGGTTGATTTTCTGTATCAGTACTTCACGTGAAAGAATTCTTGAAAGACCGGTGGCAAACTTAACCATATCTATGAAAGAACCGGCGGTTTCCACCAGCCCCTTCTGATACGGCAAACCCAATCCATATTCCAGAATCATCGTTAAACCGGTGTTCCGTGGTTTAATCGGAAAATCTGGAATCCTGACAGATTGAAAAGCGGTTTCTTTTAGATGATCCATACGACTATCTCCCTTCTATAAATTATCATCATCTTCGAACTATGCCACACCAGCAACCTAACATCCCTTAATTACCGGCAGGATCAGATGTGAAGGAAACTTTGCGTCATGAAAAATAGTCTGGTCCGCTGTTGTAAAATCACTATCCCTTTCATTGTTGCCGCCGGTATTCAGGTTTCGGTTGATTCGCGGGAAATTGCTGCTGGATATGGCCAGTGCGATACAATGCCCCGGCTGGAATTCGTTGCTGGTAAACCACAGGTCTATTTCATAACGGTAGATTTTTTCCGACACGATGTTATCGGGTTTATTTAAACCATTGCGAAAGCGGGCACGGACGACTCCATCGGATATGAGCCTGGCATTTCCGTCAGGGGCGACATCCATCAGCTTTGCGGTAAAATCGGTATCTTTTGCGGAGCTTGCAGCATACAAAACCAGTTTGAGCATCCCGGTTACCTCAATGGGTTCGGGCAGCGGTGCACTGTAAAAAGTCAGAACATCCCTGCGATAGAGCGTGATGCGTTGATCCCGGGCGCCCCTTTTCATAGGCAATACCCGGGCCGGCGCACTGTTGGCGCCTCCCCAGGTCGGAACCGGATCTGCCGGATCATACCTAAAGTGATCCGGCCGTTCATCTCCCGGGGGATCCTGTGAAAGTCCGCCCCGTAACCAGGCGCCACAGACGTCTCCGTTGCTGTGAAGATAAAATTTTGTTTCCCGGGCACGTGATAAGGGCCATTCCTTTTCATCGCGCCATTCATTTTTCCCCATCACAAAGATCTTGACCGGAGCCGGCGATTCATGCGGCGGATGCTCCTTAAGATGATGTTCAAAAAAGGCAAGCTCCATGGACAAATGGTCCAGGTTGGCACTGGGTCCAAAGTCATATTCACCGGCAGCATCCCCGTTGGCGCTGTGGTCCCACGGGCCGATAATCAGGTGCGTGTTTCGCTTCTGCGCTTCTGACGCATACTTCATGGTTTGCATGAAAAAATCGATCGATCCCGTGGCACAATGATCGTACCATCCGGTAAACATGAAATTCGGGGTGTTCAGCGTCTTGAACTCATCAGAATGAAATGTGTCACTGTAATAATGTTTTTGGGCATTGGTGACGAATTCCCGGTAAAGATCAACCGCCCCGCCAAGTTCGTCCAGCACGCTTGTTAGCGGCAGGTTAAAAAGATGGGGCATCCAATCGACACGATCATAGGGATTGAGTTCGCGGCCGCTTTGGGCATAATATATCCACTGGGGTATTTGGCTGAACATTATGGCGCCCCCGAGACGACTCATCATTGCGTAGGGCAGTACTTCAGGCGACATGGCCTGGTGCGCCGGATGGCCCAGAAATGCCGTGGCAACCTGAACCCGTGCCAGAGCGGAACGTCCGAACGTACCGATCCGCTGATTGCACCAGGCCTGGGCCGCCATCCAATCCATCGTGTCATAGCCGTCTTCCGGAAAGTCATTGCGGCCGATGGCTCCCCCCTCCGAACCCTGACGGCCGCGGACATTCTGCAGGACTGCCGCATATCCCCTTGCCCGATAAAATTCCGCTTTGTCCCGCATCCGATCGGCGCCGTACATGCACCGCGCCAGGAGGGCGGGAAAGGGGCCTTCCCCCGGCGGCAAATAGATAAAGGTTTGCAGACGCAGGCCGTCGCGCATGGTTATCATGATCTCATTCGTTTTCATAAAACTTTCCTGATATGCTTCCAAGGTTATGCCGGAAAAACCGAAATGTTATAAATGATGCCGTTCCCTTGCACGCCAACAGCAAACCCAATGGTTCGGTGTAGGTTCCTCCCAAGGCGGACCCGGTTCCCGGCAGCACTTTTCGACAACAAAAGGACAGCGCGTATTAAAATGGCAACCCAGCGGCGGGTTGATGGGGCTGGGAACATCGCCTGTCAGAATGATTTCTTTTTTTACAATGGTCGGATCCGGGATCGGAGACGCCGAAAGCAGCGCCTCGGTGTAAGGATGATAGGGCATTTTGTATAGATCCATACTGCCGGCCAATTCCACCAACCGTCCCAGATACATAACGGCGACACGGTCGCTCACGTGCTCAACCACGGATAAATCATGGGCAATAAAAAGATACGTAAGCTGGAATTCTTCCTGGAGATCCTCCAGCAGGTTAATGATTTGGGACTGAATGGAAACGTCCAGGGCCGAAACCGGTTCGTCACATATGATCAGCTTCGGATTCAGAGCGATGGCTCTGGCAATACCGATGCGCTGTCGCTGGCCGCCGCTGAATTCATGCGGATATCGACTGTATTGTTCCGAACGAAGCCCGACGATTTCCAGCAGTTTCATCACCCGTTCTTTGCGTTCTGTTGAATTGCCGATTTTGTGGATGCATAAAGATTCTCCAATAATATCGCCGGCTGTCTGTCGGGGATTGAGCGAAGAGTAAGGATCCTGAAAAATGAGCTGGATTTCCCGCCGGAGCGCGCGAAGCCGCTTCCGGTCGTAATCGAGGATATTTTCACCTTCGAACAGTATCTCTCCCTGAGACGGTTCTTCCAGCCTGGCTGCAATCCGGCCCAGAGTGGTTTTGCCGCAGCCGCTTTCTCCCACCATTCCCAGCGTTTCGCCCTGTTTGATGGACAAACTGACCCCGTCGACCGCTTTTAAAAAGTTCAGCGTGCGCTTAATGACGCCGCCTTTAATCGGAAAAAATTTTTTAATATCTTTCAATTCAAGCAACATGTCACTGTGAGTCATTCGTCTTTATCCTGCCCTTGTTCTTATTGCTTTGGCGGTTGATGGTGCAGCCAGCAGCGGCTCAAATGGGCCCTATCTGAATGGGTTGCGATGGGCGCCAGCGGCGGTTCCCATATTTTACATGGTTCATGAACATGCGGACATCTGTTGCTGAATTTACAGCCTACCGGCAAATTCAACAGGCTCGGCACGATTCCCTTAATGGTATTTAACCGTTCCTTCGTTCCAGCCGTTCGGTCCACCCGGGGAATAGAGGTTAATAGACCGATGGTGTAGGGATGCGATGCTTTTTTGAACAGTGTCTGGACATCGGCTGTTTCCACGATTACGCCGGCGTACATGACGCAAACGGTTTGCGCCATTTCCGCAATTACCCCCAGATTGTGGGTTATCAGCATAATGGCAGTGCCCACCCGTTCTTTTAATTTGTTCATCAGGTTCAGGATTTGTGCCTGGATGGTCACATCCAGAGCGGTAGTGGGTTCATCCGCCAGCATGAGTTTTGGATTGCAGCAAAGCGCCATGGCAATCATCACCCGCTGCCGCATGCCGCCGCTGAGCTGGTGCGGATAGTCTTTAATCCGCTTTTCCGGTGAGGGGATTCCGACCATTTTGAGCATTTCTATTGATCGGTTAACAGCTTCCTTTTTTGAAACTTGCTGGTGGGTGCGGATAGATTCTGATATCTGAAATCCGATTCTGAAAACGGGATTCAGTGAAGTCATCGGTTCCTGAAAGATCATGGAAATCTTGTTGCCGCGAATCTTTCGCATCTCGGATTGCGTTAGTTTGGTGAGATCGCCCCGCTCGCCGAAAATAATCTCGCCCTCAACAATCTTTCCGGGAGGTTCTGCAATAAGCCGCATGATCGACAGGGCCGTTACACTTTTTCCACAACCCGACTCACCGACAATGCCCAGGGTTTCGCCTTCCTGAATCTTTAAAGATACATTGTCAACCGCATGCGCAATGCCTTGCTCGGTGTAAAAGTATGTTTTTAGATTCCTGATTTCAAGAAGCGTTCCTCTGGAAGGACTTTTCATCCGTTTTATCCTTATTATTAAGATTTCATGCGAGGATCGAGCGCATCGCGCAAACCGTCACCGAACAGATTGAATCCGAAAACAACCGTCATGATCGCCAATCCCGGAATCGTGGCAATCCAAAAAGCGGTGCGCAAATAGGTCCGTCCCGATGCCAGCATCGCGCCCCATTCCGGCATCGGGGGTTGAGCGCCTAGGCCGAGAAAACTCAATCCGGCGGCGGTAACAATTGCGGTTCCGATGCGCAGGGTTACCAATACGATCATCGGCGACATGCAATTGGGCAGCACGTGTTTCAGGATAATGCGAAGGTCGTTTGCCCCCAGCGACCGGGCTGCCAGCACGAACTCATTTTCCTTTACTGATAACACCGAACCCCGAACCATTCGGGCGAACATGGGAATGGAATGCATTCCGACGGCTATCAACACATTGATAAGACCAGGGCCCAGAATCGTTACGATGAGGATTGCCATCACGATGCCCGGAAATGACAGCTGAATGTCCATTATTCGCATGATGATGGAATCGACCCGGCCGCCGAAGTAGCCCGCAACCGTGCCGAGCAGGGTGCCGAAAAACAGGGCGATTAGCACCGCGCCGACGCCGATAAAGAGTGAAATTCTGGCGCCGACAATGATGCGGCTAAAAATATCGCGACCAAACTCATCGGTTCCGAAAAAGTGAGCCGAACTGGGCGGTTGAAGCGTATTCGGCAAATTTAACTGAAGCGGATCGTAGGGAACAAAAAAGGGCGCAATCAGGGCGGTAAAAAGATACAGGGCTATAACGATCAGGCCGGTTTTTGCCAGGCGGTTTCGTACAAGGATACGAAAAGATTCATGCCAAGCGCTTGATTTCGAAGCATTTTTTTTCATTCCAACGCCCCTTCTTACTTGTAGCTTATCCTCGGGTCAATCAGCCCATATAAAAGATCCGCAATCAGATTGATGATAACAAAACTAATGGCAACGATCAGGATGCATCCCCTAACTACCGGATAGTCCCTGGCGCCAATTGCGTCAATCATCAGCCACCCTACGCCGGGCCAGGCAAAAACGGTTTCCACCAGCACGGCGCCGCCCAGCATAACGCCTGCGCGCAGGCATACGATGGTGACCACCGGAATCAACGCATTTCTGAAAGCATGCAGTAAAATGATCTTGACCTCGCTTAATCCTTTGGCCCGAGCAGTGCGGACGTAATCCTGACGAATCACCTCCAGCATGCTGGATCGGGTCAGTCGCGCCACAACGGCCGTTGCGTTGGTGCCGAGCGTCAAAGACGGCAAAATCAGGTGTTTAAATGTCCCGGTTCCGGTTGTGGGAAAAATCCCCAGGTGAACGGAAAATAACAGCATGAGCATCAACCCCAACCAAAAGTTCGGCACCGATACCCCGAAAAGAGCCACCACCATGCTGGCGTTATCCAGCCAGGAGCCCTGTTTAACGGCTGAAAGAATTCCGGTGATTAAACCGATCACGATCATGACAACCAAACTGCCTGCGGCCAGCAGCAGGGTGTTGGGATACCGATCCGCTATTTCGCGCAATGCCGGCCGCCCGGTTCGTATCGATTTGCCCATGTCGCCCCTTAAGAGGTTTTTCATATAGATGAAGTACTGAGTAACGAGCGGTTTGTCGAGCCCCAATTCTTCCCGGATTGCTTGAATATCTTCAATGGAAGCGTCGCTGCCGGCCAAAAGCTGGGCCGGATCTCCCGGCATCAAATAAAGCATGAAAAAAACGATGGCGGTTACGGCAAAAAAAACAGGTATGATTTCAAGGAGTCGCCTGACAAGATAATCTTGCATATGATATCATTCCTTTAGAGACTGTCCGACAACCCTGTTTTATTCTTTTGACCTTGATAACTAGTTGTCAGACAGTCTCTTTAGAACATCCAATCCATTTGACTACAAAGTATCCTCAGCCATGGCTATTCGAAATAGGCCTCCCGAACGCTGGTCAGATCCATTGTGTTCATGAGCTGCACCCCTTTGAGGTTCTTACGAACCGCCACAACCTGAGAAAGGGAATACAGCGGAATGAAAGGCAAATCCCTGGCAAGCATCTCCTGGGCTTTTTTCATGAGATCCAGGCGCTTGGCTTGGTTCACCTCAGAAAACTGCGCCTCGGCGATCTGATCGTACTCGGCATTGGCATATCGGGCGTAATTGGTTGACCCTTTGGGTGGTATGAAGTTTGAATGATAGCGGCTTCGCAGGACCTGATCCCCGTCACCCGAACTTGGGGAGGCGCCCAAATAGGCCATATGATACTCCGGCGTTTGCACCGTCTTGAGTAAAGTAGCCCATTCCAGTACCGCCAACTTCACATTGATGCCTACCTGTTGCCAGTAGCTTTGAACCGCCACGGATGTCTCCAGATCCATCGCGGAGCGCCCTTTGGGGGTATTGAGCGTCAATTGTTCACCCTTGTATCCCGCCTCCTTGAGCAGTTGCTTTGTCTTTTCCGGATTATATTCGTAACAGGGCACGGAGGCCACGCCGAAAGTTCCGCCCCCGATCACTGAACAACTGTCACTGGCCACTCCCTTCATGACATGCTTAATGATGGCCTCTCGATCGATGGCATGGGCCAGCGCCCGCCGGAAACGAACATCATTTAAAAGCGGGGCGGTTGTGTTGACATAAAAACCCATGACCCGGTTGTAAGGTTCGACCTTGACATCAATGTCCGGGTTCTTTTTTAAACGTTCGATGTCTGAAGGGGAAACATTCACGATGAGATCGGCCTCTCCGGTTTCCAGCATCATCACCCGGGACCCGCCCTCTTTGACAACCCGAAACTCCAGCCGTTTAGTTTTAGGCTTGGGCCCCCAATAGTCATCGTTGCGTTCCAAAACCAATCGGGTGCCGGGGATCCACTCCACGAACCGGTATGGTCCGGTGCCCACCGGGTTGCGGCTGACTTTGTCCCCGTATTTCGCAAGAGCCGCCGGACTTACGATTCCGCCGCTCGTGTGGGCAACAAATGAAAGAATGGGAGCAAACGGCTTGGAAGATGAGATTTGAATCGTGAACGCATCGATGACTTTGATGTTTTGAGCCCAGGGTGCAAAGAAACTTCTGCGCTTGACTTTTTTGACTTCAGACATACATCGAACCCAGTTTTCCTTAATCACCTCGGCATTCAATGCCGTGCCGTCATGGAATTTGACGCCTTTTCGAATTTGAAACGTCCAAGTCCGGCCGTCGGCGCTGGGCTCCCAACGGGTGAACAGCCCGGGGACAAGCTCTCCCGTTGATGTCATCCGTATCGGTGTATCAAAAATAAGACCGCTTGGCACCATACTGACAGCGTCTGTGGAATTGGGCGGGTCGAGACTTACGGCTTCCGCACCCATCACATAGACCAACGTATCCTTTGTCGCTGCCTGGATACTGCCGACGAGCATGAAAATAAAAAGAAAGGTTATCAGGCCGGAAAGACTCACGCTTCTTTGCTTCTGCATAAAGCACCTCGATTTTAATGTCATAGTTCCTCCAGGATTTGGTAGATCGTTAGGGTCAATTCTCTTGTCATAATATTTCAAGTTGGTCGTTTATTTTTGATGATCAATGCTTATCGCACCAGGTAAGGGATCTTGACTTCCAGCGCCTCCTCCGGACATTCGATTTCACAGGGAAGGCAAAACCAGCAGGTTTGATTGAATTCGGCGGCGCGGCCGCAGCTTAAGCAGCGCTCGGCCTCCTGCTGCGCCGCTTCCTTGGAAAAGCGGCGTTCAACCTCGCCGGTCAGGGTCCTTTCCCTGACGGGCAGCCGTTCATATTCCCGCCGGCCATTTCCCTGAACACGGGAAAGATCAGGTTCCGTATAGCGGAGTTGGCCGTTTTCCACGTCGTAATTCCTGCCCCAGTCCATTGTCTCGCCGCTTACATACCGGTGAATCGAAAGCGCCGCATCGCGGCCCTGAGCCATAGCCTCCACCACTGAGCGGGGCCCGGTCAGTGCATCTCCGCAGAAAAATACTTTCGGATCGATCATGGACTGCAGCGTAACCGGATCGACCGCCGGCTGATTTCGGCCGTACTCAGGCGGCAGGGTCAGTTCGGTCGGACGCTGGCCGATAGCGATAATCACATTGTCGGCTTCAAACCCAAGGCGGCAATCCTTATCTAGGGTCGGACAGAAAACGCCTTGCGAATCAAACACCGCTAAACATTCGGATATCTCCAGACCGATTCTACCCTTATCGGTCTGAACGAGCCTGCGGGGGCCCCATCCATTTTCGATGCGGACGCCCTCCTCCACGGCTTCTTCAATTTCCGTCCGAAATGCCGGCATGTCGCTGCCCTGCTCAAGACAAACGATCCTAACATCCGCTATGCCCAGTTTAACGCACGTCAAGGCGGCATCCACGGCA
>ENA-OSEO01003348-OSEO01003348.1-sediment-metagenome-genome-assembly--contig:-NODE-3348-length-19237-cov-5.882672_pt1 | contig 19237 bp, 18 predicted proteins | sample MGYA00237883_ERZ534232 | MGnify/ENA metagenome assembly ERZ534232
CTCCCTTCTTTATGTAATTTGCGTTTGTGACACGCACCCTTTGTCTATCCTCTTACAGTTTAACCATTTGGATCGGTCACCACATAGCTGGAATGCATTTGCATCAGATTGGGCTTGACGAAGAAACGGGTTTTGCCTGAACCAGAACCCCCAATAACCAACACATTCTTATTTCGGGCAAACTTCGGTTTTTGGGGGCGACTGTTCATGGTGAGCGATTCGGTTTTGGTAAGGATGATATTGTTTCTTGGATCCTTGTCAACATACGGAGCGATGTCTTTCGCTGTTCCCCAGCGGGCAGAGCCATATTCCGTGCCTTTACGAAACTTCTTTCTGTTCTGTGCTTTCATAACCACAATGAGCTTTATCCCTGCTGCAAATATCAGACCGATAATCAGGTCCTGAAGATTGAATGATGGTAACGGATGTTGACCGATAAACCTTAGGTTCGAGAAGATAGCGATGAACCGGTCAATGATATCTCCACCCTGAAGGAGCCGAAAGATCTGGGCAAGCTTGTTGCCAACATAGAAGGGCAGGAGATATGCTAAATTCAATAACTGACTTTTGGGGATTCGTGCTATCACCGGACAAACTCCTTTCTCTGAACTTTTTCAGGCACCCGCGCGGCTCTTTCCTTGTGCTGAAGCTTGAGTTTCTGGAGCTTTTCCCGAAGTGATGGACGCTCCTGTATCTTGAGGCGTTTTTTCACGAACTCGTTGAAGGCAGTTTGCAGCACATCCGTATCCCGGGACCGAAAGAAAATTAAATAATGAGGTGCCTCTCTGTTACGTTCTTTCTTGATAGCATATTCAATGCCGTATCTTCTGGCAATTCTTTCAAAATCATGAATATGTTCATCGTGAATTTCGATATTCGAAAGGCCTGATCTTTCTTTCATCAGTTGCCTGATGGTCATGCGACCCTGGTAAGCAGGGTGGAGCTGTTTTTCTCTCGCTTTTAATTCACGCTGTTGTTTGAGGATATCGAGATATTTTTGAATCGCCTGGAGAAAGACCTTTCCGGTCATTTTCCCGGTTTGAACAATCAGAGTAACGCTTCGTTGTGAAATTTCCTCCTGCATCAGTACCGCCTGTTCCTGGCATTGCCATACATGTCATGATTTACCCTGGTTCTGTAGAAAGTATTTATTGTTTTAGGAGCGTTATAGAGCGTGGCAAGCAGATAGGCTCTGACATTCTGGATTTTACTGGTGTTTTGATTTAGCGAGTCCAGGACATATTCGATGTGCATTGAGTTGAGGCTCAGGAGCCTCTCTCTGACCCGCTCAGCAGAGATTTGAGTGCCATTGATGCTAAATGATTTGGCTTTTGAACAGGCAGTTTCGATCATAATCTCCAGAATTTCCGGAATCATCTCCGGATCGCGATCAAGGATGTATTCGTATTCAATGTTTTTCTTAAAAATTTCCCTGAATTCCATCCATCGATCCATCTCAGCGTTTGTCTTTTCAGGAACTTTTTGTCGTGATGGATAGATAGATTGATAGATTAAGTCTTTTTTATCAGTCTTAATAGACTCAGTCTTAATATTATCAGTCTTAATTAACTCCTTTTTTCGGAAGTCTTGACTTCCTCTTTCAGGAACTCTTGACTTCCCATTATCGGAAGTCTTGTTTTCCTCTTTTGGGAAGTCTTCAGGCTCGTCCACAACAAGATCATCTTTTTCGTCGCCTATGCCAAGAAAATTCATAACATAGATTTTTGTTGGTTTTCCCATGCCTTGTCTGACTCTTTTTATCAGGCCAATTCCTTTTTCAGAATCCAGTTCAGCCAGAATCCTGACCCCTTTGTTATGTCCACAATTCATAAATTCCTGAATTTCGGACAATGTAAAATAGATGTAGATCTTTTCATCGGGATCTTTCCAACCACTTTTTATTGACAGGCTCATTCGATCCAACATCAGGCCATAAAGCACCTTGGCATCGCTTGAAAGCTTGGAGAAAGCGGGGTTAGTGAAGAGCTTTTTGGGTATGCGATAAAAGGCAAACTGCTCAGCTTGGTTGCCGTAGTAATAATCAAAAGTTAATTTCGTTTCTGACATTTATTCCTTCCTGTTCCATAGAAAACAAAAGCTGCAGTTCTCCTCAAATAGAGAGCTGCAGCTTCAAGAGTTGTTAGTAATTGTTTCTATCTAAAAGTCACTATTAATAATTATCCTTTCGAAGTAAAATCAACCGGTATAAAATATAGACGTTTGAGGTGAAAACCCGAGTTTTCTTCTCATTTGTTCTTGGCAAAAGACCAATTAATTGGCTATAATAATAGAAAAGAGCAACTGAAGTTTGCGTGGCTCATCGGAACCATCGTACGCAATGTTCGTAAAAAGGACGAGACCGGAGGACAAAGGTAACGATTTCAGGTTCCACCCTCATAACCCGGAGGTCAGTCGTTCGAATCGGCTCCCCGCTACTAAAACGACCGAAAGGTCGTTTTTACTTTAAGTGGTTTAACCTGCTTAGTAGGTACTGGCGAATACCCCTGGGAGGTATCGCGCCCGCTCCGTGTTTCTGGAGATAACCCAGACCACTTGGGAATTGAGTTTAAGGTTTTCCGGGCAATGTGTTTCCGGGCAATGATTGATTGCCTTTGTGTAGGCTATAATATCTTGTGAAAGATTAGATTACGCAGTTTGTTAAACCATGAACTATTAATCCTATGCCCATGCTGGTTTCTCAGCGGCATTGTCTCAACAGTCGATTGGTAAGGAGACTGGCGCGAATGAAAAGAATTTGTTGTTTTTAAGCGCTCGGTCAGCCAATTAGAATCTGGAGAAAAAATGGACAAACATCAAAAAATTTCAATCATCGGCCCGGGGGTCATGGCGGAAGCGCTCGTTAGCCGCCTGCTTTCAAACCAGTTAATTGAGCCTGGAAATATCATTGCAGCAGGCCCTCGACAGGATCGACTGGATGAGTTAGTGGATCGCTATCAGATTAAGACAACCTTGAACAACGCCAAAGCTGTTAAGGACGCAGATGTCATTATTTTATGTATCAAACCACAGAAACTGTCTCAGATTTTCGAAGATCTTCAAAACCAGCTTCCGCAAAACGCACTTGTCATATCTATCCTTGCGGGTGTCCCGATTAATGCGCTCATTGCCGGCCTCAAACATCCATCTGTCGTGCGCGCCATGCCCAATACACCTGCCCAGGTGGGTGAGGGGATGACCGTCTGGACGCAAAGCCAGCAAACCTCGGAAGCGCAGCATGCGCTTGCCGATAAAATCTTAGCTGCCCTGGGGCAAGCCATTTTTGTTGAAGAAGAGGCTTATATCGATATGGCAACCGCCGTATCCGGCACCGGACCGGCTTATGTATTCTTATTCCTCGAATCAATGATTGATGCTGGGGTTCACCTTGGCCTCCCCCGTCGGATTGCTGAAGAAATGGTAGTCCAAACCATCAAAGGATCCATCATTTACTATGCTCAAAACAGCTCACATCCTGCCCGATTGCGAAACCAGGTCACCTCTCCTGGCGGCACATCGGCAACAGCCCTGTATTATTTAGAAAAAATGGGATTCCGAACTGCGATATCGCGGGCGATTTGGGCGGCTTTCACTCGTTCCCAGGAGCTTGGAAAGGGGCAGATGCACCAGGACCCCGAGAAGATCTGAGAAGTGATTAGGGGTGGTGGGCTGTGGGCTTTCTTAACATGTGTTTGAATGAGACTACGGGCGATTTCGAAGTGGGAAACGCGCATGAAGTTGATCATGGCTCTGTGCGGCGGGTCCCCAAGCAAGGGCGACGGACCGCCTCCGTGACTGAGGTAAACAATGATTTTTTATTTGGATTCATAAGCACCCCTCAAATCACAGGAGTTCTAAACCAGCATGGGATTGGTTTGCAACCACGCATTTGACAAGATAGGGAGGAAAACTGGATTTGACAGAGGTTTTTTTGTTATATACTCTTTCTTCCGATGCCGGGTGGAGAAGGGGTGGCTCGTTGGGCTCATACCCTGACGGGCACTATGTAACCCGGAGGTCAGTCGCTTACCCTGTTTTGCGGGCGCAGGCGGATCGGCTCCCCGTTGCTAATAAACGACCGAATGGTCGTTTTGGCTTTACTTGGTGTGCCTTACTTTGTGGGCACTGGCGAATTCCCCAGGGGTATCACGTTCTCTCTCTTCAAAAAAAAAGCCATAAGTAGAGCCTGGGAAGCACTTTTACTTGCTACTTCCCAGGCTCTACAGTTTGCTTGCGGTGGGTTTATCGGTTCAGTTGATTGAAAGGATTGATCATATTGACTGTGTGAGCCTTGTAGAAATCTTCACTCTTTGTGATGGTGATCCTTTTATCAAGTTCGTCCAAATTTGTATCGTCCAGGCTCTGAGCTTTTGATACGCTGCGGACTTTTACTTTGTTTGCAGCGAGTGGCTTTCCGAAAAAGAAAGAGAAGATATTGATTTTCTTGGTGACTAAAATTTCAAACTCCTTTTTGATATAAACACATTCAGTGGTCTATTCTCATGACAGAGAGTATCACCAGTCCCAGGTCATTGATCTTTGCCAGGATGCCGAGTAAAGCTGCTTGATCGATCGCCTGCCCAGCCAGAAGGGTTTTGCCGTTCTCTCTTGTGGTGGTGAAGCCGCCAAACCAATCTGACCAGCTCTCATCGAAAGTTCCTTTGACCTGAATTTCGTAGAATGATGGTGAATCGCATATTTGCGTGTTCGCCATGGTTTGTCTCCTGTTTTTTGTTCTGAGCATAGTATCCATGATCATTTGATGATTTGGCAAGCTAATCAATAAAAAATCCCCGCTGACTGGCAGGGAATTAATTAATTGGAGGGACTTCTGCTATGGAGAAGATTAGCGTGTATTCTGTCATTGCGAACCTCCTTTGTGAAGCAATCTAAGCTATAGCTAAACCCAGAACATCGGAGGTAGCCAGATTCATTCATCACACGCGATGCAAATATGGGTTAGGCGCCGTTGTGAACAATAAACATTTTTTGAGGTTGAGAGTTTAGATTGCTTCGTTCCTCGCAATGACAGAATATTTCTCAAAGTGACGTCTCGTCACGACACAATAAAGTCAAAGCCGGTGCTAATTGACAAAAAAATCCCCGCCAACAGGCGGGGAATGAAAATTTTGGAAGGTTTGACTCTCAGAACAAGCCGAGCCCCCGGGCTTTATGGAGGGCTTCAAGCCTCCCGTGCACAGTTTCAGCTTTACCAAGACGCAAACAAAGATTAAAGCAGTCAGTTTTGACCTGTTTCTGCGATTGAGCCTTGATAATTCCTGGTTAATATCTTAGCCAAATCTTGCTTACTAACTAACCCCCAGATAGGCTTCGATGACCATGGGATTCTGCAGCACTTCCTGGGCGTCGCCCTCCAGCACAATCTTGCCAGTTTCCAAGACATAGGCTCGGTGAGCGATCACAAGCGCCATCTGGGCGTTCTGTTCAACCAGAATTACGCTGGTGCCCGAATTATTAATGTTCTGGATTGTATCGAAAATCTGCTCGACCAAAACAGGTGACAAACCCATGGAAGGTTCATCCAATAGGATGAGCTTGGGGCTGGCCATCAAACCGCGGGCAATCGCCAGCATCTGCTGTTCACCACCCGAAAGGGTGCCGCCCAGTTGTTTGGAACGTTTGCCCAGGATGGGGAATTTGGCAAACATTTCTTCGACTTTATCAGCTATCAACTTTTTATCCGTGACGGTGAAGGCGCCCATTTCAAGGTTTTCCATCACGCTCATGGCGGCAAAGATCTTGCGACCCTCGGGTACTTGCACAATGCCCTTGCGCACAATTTTTTGTGGCTCGAGATTGGTAATATCCTCGTCCAGGTATTCCACCTTCCCTCTAACAGCGGGCAGTAAACCGGAAATGGTGTTAAGCAAGGTGGATTTGCCCGCGCCATTCGCCCCGATTAGCGTAACGATCTCGCCTTCCTGCAAGTTAAAACTCACGCCTTGCAAAGCGTGTATCGCGCCATAATGGACATTAAGGTCAGTTACTTTTAGCATTAGATAGCCTTTGTTTTTTGTATTTTTCAGAAAGAGCCGCTCCACCGGGCCCCAGGTAGGCTTCAATAACCCTGGGATTGGCCTGAATCTCAGCCGCGTTGCCTTCAGCGATTTTGGTGCCATAATCCAACACGCTGATCCGGTCCGAGATACCCATCACGACTTTCATGTCATGTTCGATCAGGATTATCGTAATTCCCAACTCATCCCGCAAGCGCTTAATGAAATGGGTCGCTTCGGCGGTTTCATTCATATTCATGCCAGCGGTGGGTTCATCCAACAAGAGCAGTTTCGGCTGGTTTGCCAAAGCCCGCCCAATCTCCAACCTTCGCTGGAGACCGTATGGCAAGTTCTTGGCAAGAAAGTCGCCATAACCTTTCAATCCGACGTAATCCAACAGGCGCAGAGCCTCTTTGACTGATCCGCTTTCTTCCTTTTGGAAGCGCTTGGTATGGATTATGGCTTCAAACCAGTTAGTTTTCAAATTGGGGTGCAGACCGATCAAAATGTTCTCAACCGCGGTCAGATTGCTGAAAAGACGGATGTTTTGATAGGTACGCGAGATCCCCAACCAGGCAACCAGATTGGTCGAGAGTCCCTGGATGGGGTCCCCATAAAACAAGACCTCACCTTTTTCAGGGAAATAAAAACCTGAAATACAGTTGAACAGCGTGGTCTTGCCTGCTCCGTTTGGACCAATGATGCTGTAGATGTGCTTTTCGGGTACTTCAATGTCCACCTGGTTGACCGCGGTCAAACCTCCGAAGATCTTACTGACGTTCTTTACCTGGATGATTGGGTCAGTCATTTAGACCTCCTTCTCCAGGCGCACCGTTCTCTTTAAGCTTATTGCCTTCATCTTTCTCAATGTTGGGCCGGGTAGCCGGCCACAATCCTTCAGGACGTGAAATCATCATGACCACCAACAAACCACCAAACACCAACAAGCGGTAGTTTTCTATTTCTCTGAGAATTTCAGGAAGTCCTTTTAGGGTAAAGGCTCCCAGAATGATGCCAGGAATACTATTGACGCCACCAACGATCAGAATGCTTAGGATGTTCATAGAAACCATCAACTGATGGTCGTTTGGACCAGTAAACTGGTTACGAGCTGCAAAAATACCGCCGGCAAGACCAGCAAAGGCAGCTCCTAAGCACAATGCCAGCAATTTATTCGTCATTATGTTGACACCCGTCGCCTGAGCAACTTTGGTGTCTTCTTTGACTGCCAACCACGCTCGCCCGGTCCTGGATCTTTCAAGCCGTTTATAGATAAAAATTGATAGAACCATCACGACCAAAATGATATAGGTGTAGTCAATATCACTAGAAAATGACTGTCCAAAAAGGGTTGGTCCCCTAATGTCCTGGATCCCACGCGGGCCTCCAGTGAACGAGGTTAAGAGGTCAGATTTCAAAAGGATGCGAATAATTTCGCCAAATCCGAGCGTCACGATGGCGAGGTAATCGCCGCGCATGCCCATGACTGGTAAGCCCAAAAGAACTGCTGCCACCACCGCCATGAGTATACCAATCAGGAGAGAAGGCCAAAATCCCAGCATGATTCCATGCGGTAATGGCGCGTTTAGTAAAGCCACACTGTATGCACCCATTGCAAAAAAAGCTGCAAAACCAAGCATTAGCTGACCAGACAGACCTACAATGATATTCAGTCCAATTCCCAGGATGACGTATAAACCAACCAGACCTACAACATAATTGTTGTAAGAGCCCCAAATGCGAGGTAGGAAAAATGCCAAAAGGCCAATCAGCAGGAAAAGCAAAAACTTTCCGTACTTTTTAACCCAATTTGGTGTATTTGCCTGAGCTTTCGCCTGCAAACCCTGGTAGCCGGATTTTACACCCTTAAAAAAGCGCGAGGCTGACTCAGATTTGAGCAAGATCTTCATCAGACTTCCCAGTAGACTCGCAACAGTAAACAGACCCAAGTGTAAGAGTGGGCTGATTGCTCCCTGATCAAAAAGAAAGAGCCGGATACTTTCGGGGGCAAGCGCAGCCAGATACTTGCGGACATCCGTGCCAGTTACAATCAGTTGATTTAATATCAAGTCGAATAATCCAAGCACAACACCCAAAGTTAACCCGGCAACGAGAGCTTGGAAAAGTTTAGTGGTTGGTTTTGCGTCGTCGGACGAGGTGGACCATCCCACAAACATACCAAAAAGAATTAGGAACAAAATCATAAAACCCACATCCGGTAAGCTCCCACGGATAACATTCGCACCAAACAACTTGCTTAACATGGTCGCTACCATGACATCAAGATCGATCAGCACAAATATGATCATCACGATTCCGAAGGTGAGGCCTCTTTTCAAACTGGGACTAACAAGGTTCTTATTCATACCTTTTCCTCCGAGAGAACTTCACCCAAAATACCGGAAGGTCTGAAAATGAGAATGATGATCAGGATTACAAAAGCCAAAACATCTTTTAGTTGATAGCTAATACCCAGAGCGGTAGGACCAATAGATTCGATCATTCCCAGCAGCATACCGCCGAGCATAGCGCCGGGAATATTACCAATGCCTCCCAAGACTGCTGATGTAAAAGCTTTGATGCCAGGCAGAAAACCCACGTAATAGTAGACCAAGCCGTTGTGGAGTCCCCACATAACCCCAGCCGCGCCAGCCAGCATACCGCTGATAATGAAGGTCTGACTAATTACACCATTGACATCAATACCCATCAACGCGGCGGTTGATTTGTCAGCCGCAACCGCGCGCATGGACTTGCCAAGCTTTGATTTTCTCACCATGGTGTATAAAGCAAACATCAGGATAATGGATAAACTGAAGGTGAGAACTCCGGTATAGGGAATGGTCAACCGCGCCCCTGCCACAGTGATAGCCCAACCTTGACCACGGGCAATCAGATCCGGGTTCTTGTAATCACGAACCAACGGACTGAATAAGAGTTGGGCCAGGTTTTGCAGAAATATTGAAGCACCAATTGCACTGATCAATGGGATCAATCTGGGAGCTTTTCGCAAAGGGCGATAGGCGATTTTTTCTAGCAGGAACCCGGAAGTTGCTGCCACAGTCATGCCAACAATAAAAGCCAGCAAAATCGACAGGAAGGGTTGGGCATTTGACAGACTGGTTATCTCACCTGTGGACGAAGTAAATCTAATCGCATTGGTTGCTTCAAATACAAAGTATCCAGCAAACGTGCCGATCATCATCACTTCGCCGTGAGCAAAGTTGATCATCCTGAGGATTCCATAGACGAGGGTGTAGCCGATGGCAATCAGAGAATAAACGCCGCCAATGACCAGGCCAGAGATCAGCAAACGAACCCATATATCTGGTGTGTATTCATTCTGAACGATAAAAACTGTGTATAAACGCCAAAAGAAATAAGAAAGAACGATAAGACCAAATATCCAGCGAACAAGTTTCGGAAGTTTGCTGCGCTTGTAGCGTCGTGGCGGTCGAATTTCATTTTCCATAATATCCTCCTCAGCGGAGTAAGTTAACAATCAATAGGCAGGGAAGGGATTCCCTTCCCTGCATTTATCGATTGTTAATCAGACTTAGTTAACCGGAACAAACGCACCGTTTTTCACTATGTGGAACTGTGGACCTTGAATGTTGCAATCTCCGACTGGAGCGCAGGTGTAAGTGCCGCTGATGCCAGTCCAGTTGTTCAGACCACGCACCGCGTCGACCAGAGCACCGCGGGGAATATAGAGTGCGCCATCAGCACCAAGAACTGCCACATCGCCGACTTTTTCGATTAAGGCGGTGGTGCAGTCGTAGCTGTTCCAGGTGAATGGTGAAAGTTCGCCTGGACCAACACCGTAAGCAGCCTTGTAAGCTTCATCAAAGGCTGTCTTCTCGGGGGTCTGGGGTGGCGTTCGAGGTGTGGCATGGTAGGAGCCTTCACCATTGGCGCCAGCCCGGTTCAGGAAATCGGTGCCAAACGTGCCATCGCATCCGAAGAAGACTGCGTTTTCGAGACCAGTGGTTTTCATCTGGTTTGCCAAAACACCAGCATCCTGGGTGTAACCGCCGAAATAGATCAATTCGGGTGACTTAGCGGCAATCGTAGTTAGCACGGGGGTATAGTCAGCTTCTTTCGAAGTGATGCCCACAAATTCAACCACTTCCCCACCAAGGGCTTCGAATTCTACCTTTACAATCTCAGCCAAACCCTTGCCATAATCCTCACCGTCATGCATGACTGCGATCTTTCGGAAACCAAGTTCCTCGTAGATGAACGTGGCTGCGGCTTTTCCCTGGGCAGCATCGGTGAAGGGCACGCGATTAAATACAGCTGAACCTTTTTGGGTCAAAGTGGGGTTGGTGGCTGAAGGGGAAAGCATGGGAATGCCTTTGGCTTCATAGATTGGCATGGCTGCCGCGGTCGCGCCTGAGAAAAGATGACCGGCAACGCCAACCAAAGTTTGATCCGCGACAAACTTGTTCGCAACTGCGGCTCCGCCTTCGGCGGCACCTTGATCGTCCTCTGCAACTAATTCAAATGAAAAACCATGCAGAGGTTCAGCATCAGCAACTGCAATTTTTCCAGCTTGTTCAGCGTCGATACCAAACGAGGCATCACCGCCGGTCATCGGAGAACCCATACCGATCTTGATCGTTTGACCAGGCTCGATCTTGGCACATCCGTATCGATCCGCAGAACACACTGTTGGAATATTTGCATCCACAACCTCTGCGGGTGCCGGTGTATCTACTGCAGCTGGACCGCAAGCTGACAGTAAGAGAACGGCAACTATTACAACTATCAATCCTTTGAAATTCTTCATTTTTCTTCTCCTATCACTATGATCCTTGACCTGTTTTATGTGGCTATTAATTCAAACTAGAAGAGTACAACAGAAAACGCAAAATTTTATCGTAGTAACAGAAAACAACTTTTTAAAAACGATCACAAAACAAATGGGACACCCCCTGTCACCAATTCCAAACGAATGAACAAAAGAAATGTTGATTTATCAGACATTATACTATTAATCAGTAGATTAAGTAGATTTTGTCAAATTTTTTGTCAAATTTTTGGTGCTAGTCAGGCAAACAAAAAATTGTACGGGGGTTAGGTTTTAAGGCTGCTGGAAAACAGCATTATTGGTGTCTAACTTTATACAAAGATTGTATAGACAGCGATTTTAGGATAAAATTACTCAAAAATTGACAACTTAGAAGTTGTATTTTAGAGGTTAAGATGAAGAAAATATTTGCAATGATAGTGCTTGTTGCCTTGGTAGCAACAGCTTGTAATGCAGTGGTCAATACGGAGCAAACAATGTTGACCCAACAAAATAACTCGCAAACGGAGGTAATTGAACCAATGACAGCAACTGCAATTGATAATACCTATTCCAAGCAAGAAGGCGTGGAAGTGATCTACTTCGCCGGCGGATGTTTTTGGGGGATCGAAAAGCTGATGCAGTCAATTCCAGGCGTAGTGGAAGCAACCAGTGGATACGCCAATGGGCTGGCGGAAATCGTGCCAAGCTATGAGCAGGTTATCAAAGGGGACACCGGCTATCGTGAAACAGTCCGGGTTGAATACCAACCGGATAAAATCAGCCTGGATGCCCTGATTTTTGCTTACTATCACGTTATAGACCCAACAGTGGCAGACGCCCAGGGCAATGACGTTGGCACCCAGTATCAAACAGGCATCTATTACACCGATGATGCCGCAAAGGAAACTGTGGAGCGCATTACAACCATCGTGAAGGAACGCTATGCGGAGTTTGTTGTGGAAATCGAGCCCTTGGAACGCTTCTATGACGCGGAAGAATATCACCAGGATTACCTGGTAAAGAATCCCATGGGCTATTGCCACATTCCCAGGGATGAAATATCTGGTGTCACAAACATCATTGTTGACCCTGGCAACTACCCACGCCCGGCGGACGAGACGATCAAGGCAATGCTCACTGAGCTGCAATATAACGTGACCCAGAATGCAGGCACTGAAGCGCCATTCAAAAATGAATATTGGGATAATCACGCACGCGGGCTTTATGTGGATGTGGTCACTGGCGAGCCCCTATTTTCATCCAGCGATAAGTTCGACAGCGGCACGGGCTGGCCGAGTTTCTCGAAGGGGATCGACGAAAACACCTTTGTTTATATAGTCGATGAATCTTTTGGTATGGCACGCACCGAAGTCCGCAGTCGCGCCGGCAACACGCATTTGGGGCATGTTTTCTATAACGAGGGCTTGTCTCCAACCGGAACCCGCTATTGCATCAACAGCGCCTCTCTGAGGTTCGTGCCCTACGAGCAAATGGAATCTAAAGGATACGGCTACCTTTTGGACTATATAGAATTAAACTGATTTGGTCATAGATTTATAAGATAAGCCATCTTCATAATCTGCGGCAATCTTCCTTGCCTTACTCCCTGGGCAATGCGATTTCTGAAAAAAGGATTCTTTATTCATGTGCAGATGATGATCAGGCCTGGCCCTCCCTCGGGGGAGGGTCCGCGCAGCGGGGGTGAGGGTTCTTAGCGACCGTCGATTGAAACTGGTAAGGGCGAAGCATCCTGAACTAAAATAGCCGATTAGCAAGGCAGAATTTTTTTTGGACGCTTCGCCTCTACGACCAGACAGGAAATTAAGAAAGGTTGAGACCTTTGGTTTAGCGCCGCGCACAATTAAACGCTAGCGTGATCAGAGTTATTCGTTATCCGTTATTGCGTCTGCTTGCGTATATAGTAGGGAGCGGCAGCAATCGCGGCAATCTACTTTATGTTATACGTCGCGTTGGAAAACTCAACCTCCTCGTAAGTGATAACCCGACAATTCCTGTCATTCTGAGCCTCTTTTGCGAAGAATCTGATTATCAATGCTCAGATCCTTCACTGCGTTCAGGATGACAAAGACCCACCCCCTTTTCCCCCTCCCCGGAGGGGGTCAGGCATAAGAGACTGACCTTTTGGGTCATACTCCTATGTACACACTGCCTGCTTGGCGGGTTAGGCAGCTGATCATTGAAGAGCTTCCCTCGTAGCTACTTGCGTGCAGAAGACTCAGATAATGAGTATATTGAGACATTATCTTGGGCTTCCCCCGGGGGAAGCTGGCGAGCGCAGCGAGACTGATGAGGGTCATTTATTCACCCTCATCCGCCCTGCGGGCACCTTCCCCCGGGGGGAAGGCCAAGTATGAACTACTTCCCCGTGTGATCCAAAAACGTGGCAATCCACACCAGCGGGGCGTTCCAGTTAATGGCGACTTCGTTGGTCGTGTAAGACTGAACGTCATCCAGGTAACGCTTGGAAGGCGGCAGGCTCATCAGGTCAGCCGCGTCTGAGGGTGGATCGCTCGGGTTGAAGTTCGGTCCGCCTGAAAGCGCGCCGGGAGGAGGAGCCGGGAAACCGCGCGCTGGATCATTCGCCCAGAACCTGTGATGCGGATGCAGCATCGGATAGGTGCCATACCCGGCGACAAAGCTCTTATTCAACGCGTTGCGACCCAGGATGTAATCCATGCTCAGTCGCACACTGTCGAGATAGCGCGCCTCGCCGCTGAGTTTGTGCGCCATGCTGAGGAGCAGCATGTTGTTCAGAATGAGACCATTCGAGCCCCAGGGATAATCCTCATCGATCAGCACCCGGTAGCCGTCCTGCTCCTGCACCTTGATCAGCTCCTCAGCGTAAGCAATGACTGCCCGCTGCAGGGCGGCTTTGTGTTCCGCAGAAAGCGAGGTTTCGTGCGTCAGCAGCGAAATGGTGCCCAGGGGAGCAACATGCCCCCAATCAAAGGCATCCGCAGCCGCGAAATCCTTTGAATTGAGCAGGTAGTCCCTGTATTCATCTTTACCAGTGGTAATGAAAAGCTCCGACGCCGCCCAGTAAAATTCATCGCTGACGTTCTTGTCATCATAATTGCCGCCGCCCGCGCCGGGGGTGTTGCCGGCGTAGATGCCGGGGTTCTCCAGCGCCGCCTGCCATGCGGTTTCGGCTGCGGCCAGGCAGCGCTCAGCAAAGGCTTGATCGAGAACGTTCCAGATGCGCGCGCACTGCGCGGCGGTGGCAGCCAGGTTGAGGGTGGCAGCCGTACTGGGCGGGAACAGGTAGCGACCCTGCCCGGGCACTGCGTGTTCGTTATCATTATTCACTTCGGTAGGCGGAACCACAGGCAAGCCAGCCCAGGACGCGTCGTGGAGTTTGTGATGCGCCATGCCGGCTTTCGTCTGCCCCTGCGGGACCTGCATTGCCAGCAAGAATTCCATTTCCCAGCGGGCTTCATCCAGCAGGTCAGATATGCCGTTAGCTTGCTCAGGGATCATTTGGGAACCATCCGGGAAGCCTTGCCAGCCCTGCTCGTAAAGATTCAGCAGTGTCCAGACGGTGATGCCGCCGTTGACCACATATTTACCAAAATCACCGGCGTCATACCAGCCGCCAGAGGCGTTGAGTGTGTAGTCGCATCCCGGCCAATCGTTGCCGTCGGGATCATCACCCTTGTAACAGGTCACATTGGCATCCGTGACGTGCCCTGCCGGGCGCGCCAGATCTTTGCCGGCATATTTTTCTTCAATGGCAATGCCGGTGCGGTTCAGGTAAAAGTAAGTGAGGGCGTCGTGTTTCAGCCGGCTGTAAATATCATCAGAAATGGTAAAGGGCACGCTTTTCATTCCCGCTGCTTCCAGGGTGTAAGCTTCGCCCGGATCTGTGTAAAAAGAGAAATCAATCTCATGCAGTGTGTCGCCGGAGTTGGCGTCCTTGCCTTTGAAAGTTGTTAGACCGCTGAGCACTTCTTCACCCGATGCGTTTTTCAGTACCCATGTGAGGGGTTCAGAGGCTTCGGAGGCTACCAGGGCTATCTTGATGCCATTCACGAAATACCCCACCTGGTTAACACTAACCAGTGCTGGAATGATTTCCGGACCTGGGGTCGGTGTTGCTTCGGGTGCTGCGGCAATGACACTCGGCTGCGGGATGTCTGTCCTGCCGAGTTCAAAAAAGAGCGCGCGGCCGAACAGGCTGGGGTTTTCCCACGAGAGGTCGGAGGTGTCGGCGTTCGACCAGATCAGCTTGATGTCCCGGTCTTGCACAGAAGCGCCGTTGATCTGCGCCTGGAAGCCGAATTCCTTACCGTGGCTCACTTCGAGCAGATCTTTCAGTGACAGCGCGGCTTCAAAACCCCAACCGTCAGCGGTTTTAAAGACAAACCCGCTCACTTTCGCGTCGGAGCTGAAGACCCCAGTGATGGTCAGCGCGTCTGGATCCGTGTTTCCGATATCAGAGGCATTGATATTGACCTGCATCATCTTTAGTCCGTAAGATCTGGCGTTAAGATCACCGGAGGCGTTAACATAAAACTCCATCGAGTCCTCATTCCAGAACTCCGTGCCGTGCTTGCCTGTGACGATAGTCTTATCCGGCATTTGCATGGTAATGTAGAGATTTTCCTGATCCGCGGCAACCGAAAACGTAAACGACCCGTTTTCCGCGGGATCGGCTGAGGGCAAGGGACCCCGATCGACAAAAATGACGGGTATGTTTGCCCAGTCTGAGAGGTCACCATCCACGGAAATTTTAATCGGGAAAGGCACATAGACCACTTCTCCGCTGACCTCAGGGGGAATGGGTGGGATCTGTTCTGGCGACACAGGATTGTTCACTTGATCCTCCGGTTGTATTTCGGCAGCGGGCGACCCGCTGCAAGCTGACAAAATCAGTGTAAAAGTCATGAAAACCATGAGAAAAAGCTTGATAGAAATTTTCATCACACTTCCTCCAGACCATCCGTTCTGACGCAGGGCAAGTCTGATGTTGATTATATACTATTGAAGTAACAGGCTATCCTTTTGCAAGCGCTTATCAATCATAAAAAATATTGTATAATCTGCCTTGTACAATTGGAAAACTATGACGGCAATCAACGACCTGCCCGATGAACCCAAATATTTAGTAAGAAGAGTCAGCGATCTGACCGGCATTAATCCTGTGACTTTACGCGCCTGGGAAAGGCGCTACGGCATCCTCAATCCAAAACGAGATGAGAACCGATATCGGCTCTACTCAGACCGGGATCTGGCAATTTTGAGGTGGCTGATCAATAAGAAGAACAGCGGTGTTTCCATCAGTACCGCTGCCGCGAGCTTACAAGACATGATTGCGCAGAACAACTGGCCTGAAGTTATCCCATTTGAGATAGCCCAAATCAAAGCCCACAATTCGGTGTCGCCCAAAGGTTACACAGAGAAACTATTTCAACTACTTTCAAAACACAATGAAGTCGAGGCTGCCAGGCTCTTTGAAGACGCGCTCTCCAAATTTGATCTTGAAACACTAATCGAGAAAATCGTCACACCCACGCTGATATCTGTTGGGGAAGCCTGGTTTCAAGGGGAACTGAGGATCAGCACGGAGCATTTTGCCACTGCTTTTTTATTGAGCCGATTGAACAATCTCCATATCTCACTGCCGATCGTCAATAAAGGTCCCAACATTCTGATTGGCGGTGCGCCGACTGAAGAACATGAGATGGGGGCTTTGATGATGGCTGTGCTATTGCGGAACCGGGGTTACAGGGTCGAGTTTTTGGGGGCTAACCTGCATCTGGATGACCTGGTGGACTACTCCCGGCAGATAAATCCCGCCCTGGTCGTGCTCACGGCCAGCACAAATCGCGTTGCCATGGAATTGCTGCGGGCGCAGGTAAAGCTCAACACCATTTCACCTGCCCCAAAATTTTGCTATGGTGGTTTTGCTTTTGATTTTGACCCAGAGTTGGTTAAAAAGATCCCTGGTATCTATCTTGGAAATTCGATGGTCAAAGCCCTGGACCATATAAAGCAGCTCTTAAGCGAATAATTACCCTCCATGGAAAAATCACAGCCGCCCAAGATCTGGGCGGTTTTTTGTATAAGCCGTTTTGTGTCTCCACGATGCAGAAAAGCCGGAAGTTATCGCAGTGACAGCAGCTAACTGGAGTGTGAAAAGATGCCGTCCTGGTACTACAACCTAAAGGCAAACCCGCAGGCAAGCGTATTGCTGGACGGCAGGGAGAGGATCTGCAGGGCGCGGGAGGCGCAGGGAGAAGAATATGATCACTACTGGAAACTGGCCGAAGCGACTTACCTCGGCATGCATGAATACAGACAGCGTGTGGGCGACCGGCGCATTCCGATTATGATCCTGAGCGAAGAAAACGACAAGTTCTAGAAAAATTCTTTCCTATGATAATAGAAGTGCCAGGGATTATGTTGCACCGTTGTGTAACCTGTTAGTTAAAATATAAATGGGGGTTATCTGTTAATAAAGATAAAGCTTACTAAGTCGTTAAATGGTAGATAAAGAAGTTTGGGGTATCCCGAAATTGGTCTGCGGGATTAATTGCATAAGAGAGTGATTAAAAAAATTCTGAGTAGCTCGGTTTTCATGAGCTACTCAGAAGTGTTGAAAAACACCCCCCTATTTATTGTCTAAATCTTGCAGCTGCTTGCTAACAGCAGCCAACTGATTTTCGAGCCAGGTCTTGCGCTGCGCCACGGCTTCTTTGGTTGCAAATGGCGGCGCGTCAATTTGCCCCATACCCCAACCAAAATTGCCGCGGAAAAAACCGCGTCCTCTGCCTCGGCCTGCGTAGCCCCCGGCGTAGCTCCCCGCGTACCCCCCTCCGCATGGCCCCATTCCTCGTCCAATCGGTCCCGTTCCAATCGGTCCAGTTCCATCAAATCTTGGCATAGTATTCTCCTATTAAATGTATGTTTATTGCCTGTTCATCCGGTTTCCACGCCGGCGTCCAAAAAAGCGACCAAATGTGGAATCCCACATACTTGCGCCTCTACGAAAAGCTCCGCCAGGTGTTGGGCTTGTGGTTGGGATCTTACTGGTGTCAGCACCAGTTGGTCCACAATTTCCCATGCCTCGCCCTGTTCGCGAGCCCTGACCCATAGGTCCAGTTCCATCTCTTGTTGGCATATTTGCCTCCTTTTATCCTTTTCGAATCTTAGCGAACAATTTATCGATGATTAAGTTGGTCTTTTCCAACTCTTGTGTCCAATAGCGCAAGGCTTCTTCGCCTTGGGCGGTCAAATGGTAAGTACGTCGAGGGGGGCCTTGGGTCTGATCTGTGTCCCAATCCGATTCAATCCATTCCAATGTTTCCATTTCACGTAACGTTCGATAAACAACGCTCGGGTGAATGGTCGTCATATCCAGTGCATTGAGTTCAGACAGGAGACTGTAACCATGACCTGGCTGTTCTTTTAGCAAAACAAGCAATGTGGGCTCCAGCAGGGATACCACAAGGGGAGAATGAATCTCCTCACCCCTCGAGCCTGCTCTCATTGCCCAACCTCTTCCGCGTCTTGGCATATCTTCGTGCCTCCTTTTGATCAGCCACAGTATAGTGCACTATTCTCTTAATGTCAATAGATAAATAGAGAATATTCCCAAACGTTAACAAAATTAATATAGTTACATTGGTAAAAGCCTCTTGCTAAACGCGTATTAAGTACTATAATATTGGGAAACAGATAGTCTGAGATCTTCGTTATGCGAATAAAACCACCCAAAGTGGAGCTCAGGATAACACTGGAGAGGCAAAATGAATTATTTTACAAACAGTCCAATGGATAGCCCTGATTCTCTTTCAGCCGATCTTATCGTAGGCAAGAGGCTGAAAGATCTGCGAACCGAAAGAGCTTATTCTCTGCGTGTCCTGGCGGAGCGAAGCGGCCTGAACATCAACACCCTGAGTTTGATCGAGAACGGGAAGTCCTCTCCATCGGTCAGCACACTGCAGCAGTTGTCGCAGGCATTGGATGTGCCGATAGCTGCTTTCTTTGAATCAGAGCCGGTAGAGAAAGAGATTGTCTTTACTAAAGCTGAACATCGACCAACCCAGACCTTTGGTTCCACTAAAATGCAAAACCTTGCAAAAGACCTGATCGATAATGCTGTTCAGCCATTTGTCGTGACCTTGCAGCCAGGCATGGGCAGCGGTGATCATGCGATTGTCCATACGGGCTTTGAATTTATTTACTGCCTGAGTGGATCAATACGCTACCAGGTTGCTCAAGAGGAATACGTCCTCAATGCGGGGGACAGCCTGGTTTTTGAAGCGCACAAACCACACAGTTGGGAAAACACAGGGGGTATTCCAACGCAAATTTTGCTAATACTTTATCCAACAGATGAGAGAGAAAAAGCAAGCGGGCATCATTTTTCGCTTGAGGCTATGAAAAAGGAGATAAACATGAAAAT
>ENA-OSEO01003349-OSEO01003349.1-sediment-metagenome-genome-assembly--contig:-NODE-3349-length-19227-cov-12.237546_pt1 | contig 19227 bp, 12 predicted proteins | sample MGYA00237883_ERZ534232 | MGnify/ENA metagenome assembly ERZ534232
GGCCATTTCCCATATCCGCCGACTCTAACCAGCGGTATGCCAAGTCCATTACGAGCCACCCGCTTCCATTCCCTGGGCGATACGCATCTCTCCAGACAGGTCGGGGAACGTCACCTTGAGGGATGAATCCTGTACTGTGGCGGTTTTCCCTTTGTAGGTACCAGAGTATGTATTCAGAAACAATTCCCGGGGGGCCATGTTCAAGACCTCGGTGTGCTTGATCCTGACTTCCTCCGTTTCCCGGATAGACAGCCCCCCGCCAAGAGAGATAATCGGTGAAAACCGGCGTTCTTCACCCAGATGTTCGGAAACATAGCTGGCGGTATGGGCGTCGGGAACCCGCATGAAGAGTTTGGTGTTGCAGTTATCAAGAATAGTGTTGGCCCGATCTTCGCCCACCTCGGCGAACAACTGGCTGATGGACTGGCAATAGCCGTGAATAAAAACCCCGGCCCCACCGGCCTTGGCGAACAGATCCTCGATGCCCTGGTAAAGGACCGATTGTGCCTCATCGATGTGCAGGACCAGGGTTGGGGTGACGTTTTTGCCGCTGGAATATACCCGGCCCACAAAGGCCTGAATCATAGAGATGATAACCTTGCCCGCCGTATAGGCGGCCCGCTTGGTAAGAAGTGAGCCAAGCTGTACCACCAGGATAATCCCCTCTCCCTGTTCCAACCGCCGAACAAAACGGTTTTCATCCGCCTTGCCGATGATCCTGCCGACATTTCCAGAAGTGAGCTCGGTCAGCGCCACCCGCAGGGAACTGGCCACTTTGGAATAGTAATCAGCCGGAGTGCTCAGAATTTTCTGAATATCCCTGGAAAGTTGTTCCGCCTCAGGCGTGTCGATGTAATCGATTTTTTCCTTTAACCGCTCCAGATCCTGGTGGCTGATGTGGTTCTTGATGTCGTTGAGATTGAAAGAAGGTTTTCTTCCTGCAACCTCAGCCAGCATGATCAGGGCCTGGACCACCACCAGGCTTACCTCATAGGCAACCCCAAAGAAATACGGTTCCCTGCCAACGGCCACGCCGGCGGTAATATGGGCCACCAGTTCTTCCGGCATATAGTAAGAGGAAAGCGGATCGAGAATAGCGCTGTATTGGGGAAAGATAGGAGTGATCAGCATTAGATCATGCAGTCGGCCTGTCTTGTCGGCAACCTGGGTGATTTTTGAAAAAAGATCGATGTCCCCTTTTGGATCGATAGCCACTACAGAATAGCCTTTACGGATATCCTGTTCGATGATGTGTTCCATAATCCTGGTCTTGCCCACCCTGGTGGTGCCGAAGCACCAGAAATGCCCTTTGCGGAAAGAATCGGGAAAGCCAAGTTCAAGGATTGTTTTTGGATGATCAAGATGAACCCCGGTACCGATGGAGGTCCAAGGCTCCTTTGATTTGCGTTTAAACATCATCCTGCAGGCAATGTTTTGACGATCTTGACTTGCACCCGTTCTTTCAGCTCCCGGTCAACCGCGATAATAGCCGATTTGGGAAGACGCTTCGTGGTCAAGACCATGCTCTTGTGGCCGACATACCGCTTGACGCAGCGGATTTGAATCTTTTCACCCCTTGAACCGAGTTGGCTTTTGAGCAATTTTTCAACCAGGGTTTTGGAAACCCGGTCTACCACGATTTTCAGTCGAGGAGTGCCGTTCAGAATAACCGGTTCGATCTTTCGGAGATAAAAGGCACGTTGCCGGCCAATAGCGAATTCTAGTGAATTCCGTTCGTGAACACCCACCCGGTTGAGCGGGCAGCAGGCGATCACCTTCTCCCCAGGTACAGGTTCTGTTTCGATATAGAGATTTTTCTCCGCATCATAAGCTGTTATCTCTCCCCAAACCAAATCCCTTTCAAAGGATTTGTAACGGGCAGCCTGTTTGAGCACTACAACCTTCGCCAAGTTTTCTTCCAGCTGTCTCAAGAGAGTGTTCCGGCCTCTAATTTCTGCCATATCGAATTGTTGCTGCGAGATAACTCCCCCGGAGTTATTGTACGCAACGGCTTCGAGCTGAAGATCCTCTCTGAAAAAAGCCAATACTTCCATGCCGTACCAGCGGGAGAGAGTAGCGGAAAATACGGTCTCAATTTCCGCCATGACCTCAGGCCTAGTCAGCCCATATTTACCGGTAAACAATCTTATGATTTCCTTCATATTTATTCTCATCCCGTTCTGTTTTCCTTGCTGGAAACGAATGCTTCCGTTCTACATACTCTTTTCAGGGGGGATGACTTATTTTGAGGAAAAAGGTAATTTCTTATTTAAGGATTATTTGGGTCTGCTGAGAAAAAGAATTTTGCCTGAAATGGGCAGGAGTTTGGATCATGGAAGAATATCAGGTTTCATGATATCCAGTTGATAATGTATGATATCAGGTTGGTATACAGCCCAGGAGACTGATAATAAAAGCATTTATTTCAATATAGAGTAGTTATCGGGAAACAGGATAATAACTTGTTATGAGCACAGTTCCACAATCAATGATGATTCAATTGTCTCGCCTCTTTGGAGAAAGCTCCAAAGAGGCGAAAAGTAATAATCGCACTGACAGGCAGTGGAAAAAGACTTTACAAAAATCACTAGATGAATTGTTACGATATACAGAGGAAAATATCCATACAGATGAACTTCACTGGCTAATGATTTGTTCTGGGTTCGCATCAGCGCATGAATCATTGAATGAGGAAGAATTTTGGCCAGGTTTTGTTGAAGGAATTATGAGGGTGTGTTTTCTTCTTATGGGCGATTATCCAGACCACCGAAAGTACAAAGGTGGTAAGAAAAAAGCAGGTCATTACTCGTTGGATAGATATAGGGAAGTCATTTATTATCAGAACCAAGAGAAAAAGAAAAATACGCTGTACGCTGCGGGTATGGCAGGATTTCCCCAATTGGAAGTAAATCCTAGGGATGCAATTTCAAAATTCAGAGAAGAGTGTGGGTATAAGGTGGGTGCAAGAGAATTTATGCGCTGGTTTAAGAAGAATTATCCCTCTGATTATGCAGCACTCTTTTAGATATAAGCCTAACAAGCCCCTCACCGCGAACGTTATGGTTCCAGCCATATACATCAAGGAGCATTCCAGATGAAGCTTATTGAGGTCAGGATAAAGAATTTTCGTTGTTATAAAGAAGAAATCTCAATCGGCTTAAATGATATGACTACTTTTGTCGGCAAAAATGATGCTGGCAAATCGTCAATAATGGATGCCTTGGATATTTTTCTGAATGATAATACACCAGACAAAGATGATGCGTGCAAATCCGGCGACAAAAAAGACCTTACAATTTCTTGTGTTTTTTCAGACCTGCCGGATTCTGTAATTTTAGACCAAACTGCAACTACTTCTTTTAACAACGAATACTTAGTCAACAATGATGGCAACCTTGAAATTATTAAAACTTTCAATGGATCACTTGAAAAACCAAAGCTGACAAAGCTATCACTCTTCGTTAACCATCCAACCACACCAAATACTGAGAACCTTATACAGCTTAACAATACAGAATTAAAGAAAAGAGCTGATGATTTAGGTGTAGATACTGGAGAAATTGACCGAAAGGTAAACGCTCAATTACGTGCAGCCATAAGAAACTCCGTACCCGACTTAATGCTCGCAGATACGGAAATTTCCTTACTTGAGGGAAATGGTGCAAGCATTTGGAAAGGCATCCAAGCTGTGTTACCTGCCTTTGCATTATTTAAATCAGACCGTGCGAGCACCGACCAAGATCCTGAAGCACAAGACCCTCTTAAGGCTGCCATTAAAGAAGCTATCAAACAAAGAGAAGCAGAGCTAAATACTATTGGTGATTTCATCCAACAAGAAGTTAAGAAAATCGCAGACCTAACTCTCGCCAAACTACGGGAAATGGACCCGACATTAGCTTCGAGTCTTACACCTTCCTTTGCCAAGCCAAATTGGCATTCTCTTTTTAAAGCAAGCATCACCGGTGACAACGATATCCCAATCAACAAAAGAGGGAGCGGAGTTAGGCGTCTAATATTATTGAACTTTTTTCGCGCTAAAGCTCAGAAGGTTCTAACGGAACAAAATAAAAACAACGTAATCTTAGCTATTGAAGAACCAGAAACAAGCCAACACCCAAGAAACCAAAGACTTTTGATTTCAGCTCTCAACGAATTATCAAGTTCTGACCAAGTAATTATAACTACCCATACTCCAATGCTTGCACGAGCAGTTCCAGCAACATCACTCCGTTATATAACATCGAACGCAACTGGAGATAAAATTATCCAGGTCGGAGGAGATGACCAAACAAATCAAGAGATCGCTTCTAGTTTAGGCGTCTTGCCAGATCATACGGTAAAACTTTTTATTGGCGTCGAAGGGAAAACAGATATCCCGTTCTTAAAAAATATGTCTCGAATCCTAATTGCATCTGGTGAAGCTGTACCAGACTTGGAAGCATTGGAGTTGGACGGAAAAATTATTTTCACACCATTTGGTGGTTCTGGTCTCGCACTTTGGAGCAATCGACTGGCCAATCTAAATCGTCCCGAATTTCATGTCTATGACAGAGATACTCAGCCACCAGCAAACCCAAAATACCAACAGTACATCGATGAGGTAAACGCTAGGCCTCAATGTATTGCTACTTCAACAAATAAGTTGGAGGCAGAAAATTACATTCACATTGACGCAATAAATGAGGCAATAGCAGAAACAGGCCTAGCTGTCCAAATCCAAAACCAACCTGGAGATTTTGAGGACGTACCGACTTTAGTCAAAAATGAACTTAACGCGGTTGCCCCCCAGAGTAGTAAGTGGGGCGAGACAAGAGTAAAAGAGCTTCTTTGCCATTCGGCAGCGTCAAAAATGACTCGCGCACGGCTTGATATCATTGATCCTCAAGGAGAAGTTTTGGGATGGATGACTCAAATACAACAACAACTCGATATTATAAATTAAAACCCTAACAATGGGGTCAACCAGACAGCGAGAACGTCGGCTGCGCTGAAGCGGCAAGTTCAGGTGGCGCTGCTGGTTACCCCAGGCGTTGGAAATCAAAAATAATATATGAAATTTACTATTTTCTATTCGTGGCAATCAGACTTACCAAATAATACCAATAGAGGTTTTCTCGAATCCGCCATAGAGAAGGCAATCAAAGATATTGGTAAAGATGAAAATTTCGAGATAGAACCAAGCTTAGATCGAGACACAAAAGGGGCGCCTGGTTCGCCAAATATTTCTCAAACAATTCTCAAAAAAATTCAAGCTTGCGATCTATTCATAGCAGATATTTCTATTGTTACCGGTGACAAGAAAAAAGGACAGAGATTATCACCTAACCCAAATGTATTAATAGAGCTTGGGTACGCCATTAGCATACTGGGATGGGATAAAATCATACTCATATGTAATGAGATTTATGGAAAAGACGAAGACCTTCCTTTTGATATTCGGCAACATCGGAGAATTCCATATTGTTTACAACCTGACGACTCAAAAGCACCTGAGAGAGAAAAACTTGCAAGTTATTTAAAAGATAGAATTATCGAAATTGTTCAAGATTTGAAAAATCCTGTCGGAGGTTCAAAAGAGCCTGATCTTTTTGTTGAGTGGAATCTTTTAAATTTCACAATGCCCGGAAAGCCACTTCAGGAACTTCAAACCTTAGAAGTTCAAATCCCTATGTTAAGTGAATATCCTGATATTAGAGAGGTCGTAAAAAACGAACTTGCTAAAATAGAAGGTATTGATGGCAGCATTGACCCTTCATGGAAATCAAAGGCTAGTAAATTTAAAAAAGAGGCAGAAGAATTCCTAAACAAAATTCGTACAGAAAAAGGGGCAAGAAGCTATTTTATTGATACATATTCACGTCTTTCAACCAATCTTACACTTTCGGTTACAAATAACGGCACGTTGCCTGCCTCTGACATTAGGGTAGAAATTCCTTTGCCAAATTGGCTTCTTGCCTTTGAAAAATGGCCAGATAAATATGATCTTCCCAAAAAGCCAGAGATGCCCACTCCAACTCCACCCAAAAAGGGGCTAGCGGTTGGCATGGGGAATTTTCGTGATATTCACTCAATATACGACGATTCTTTATTAAGCAACTTTGACATACCTTTGGTAAATCGCCATCGATCTTCAGCTTGTTATATAAAAAATGAAAATACTATTTACTTATGGGCTGATAAGTTACTGCATAAACATACTTTGTCGGATACCGATGACAGCTTTTACTTATTAGCTAAACCAGAGGCTGTCCCTGGTGAGTATGAAATAGAGTGTAGATATTTTTGCGTTGAGTATCAGGACTGGAAAAAATCAAATTTAAAAATAATTGTCCAATCAGGCGCTTGAGTGGACGCGAAAAACAGCGGCGGTCTGACGGACATGTTGTTGGGCGCGCCACTCAGCTAAACGTTCGCTTGATACGAGGGAACTTCAATGACCAATGATGATTATCAAGAAATTCTTCAGGCTACCAGAAAAATGCTTATGCAAATGGGGCTTGGAGGCGTTGACGAACGAATCATGTCTGACATTCACGGTTCCGAAGGACCGTTTTGGGATCTGATGTATTACTTGAAACATCTATCAGAGGAAGTTCCCCTTGGGGCAGACACACAACTTAGTAGCGTCCTTCGCCGCTTTCGGCATCATGTGGGAACCGAATCCGGTGATATGGTTGAGGGGATCAGGGTAATTGTGTCGGAAGAAGACAGGCGGCGATATGATCTTGATCACATCGATTTCGCTCCCAATCCTGAACTGAGTGAGATTGCTCATGAATTGCATGCTTTGATTGAGGAACTGCATAAGGGCCACAATTCTAACTTGCGGGGAGAGGAATAAATAAAAAAGCAATCAAAGCCAGAATAGAATCACTAATTAAAAGATTTACAGCAGCGTCTTCGAACAAGGCTTATTCCTTAGTCCCACAGTCACTCACGTCTGGAAAGCTTTATGAAGCGCATGTACTTTCAATTGTGATTGAGCAGCTTGCAACTCAAGAAAATTTACAAATCACATTGATTAATAGCCGGTATATTCCGCTCAAGAGTTCCCCAGGCCCAATCAATCGGTCATATCCCTATTTTCAACTCAGAAGAAATTCTTCCCTCCTTGCAGAATTGTGGACTGATGTTGAGTTTACATCACTGAGTTATGATCAATTTCAAGCATCACGGCCACTTCAGAGGGGGGATTATCACGAATTGGATATAGTCGTAACTGAGCCTGCTGTCACTGGACGGCCAAGTCATTCAAAAATTTGGCTTGGCGTTGAGTGTAAAAATACGGGATATACAAAAAATTTGCTTAAAGAAATTCTAGGGATACGTCGTGAATGCGCATTCCAGTGATCCCGGACAGTCAATCCAGTCGATCGCGGACACTTATTCCAGAGGAAGCCGGACACTCGTTCCAGTTGATCGCGGACACCTGATCGGAGCGTAGCGACGCATCTTTTTGTGCTTACTCTCTGTCTTGTGTCTGTGTCAAGTTTGCTTTCCTTTTTCTCATCGAACCTCCTTTCATTTGTATTTTATGGGCGTTATGGATCAGACGGTCCAGTATGGCATCTGCAAGCGTGGGATCGCCGATCTGTTCATGCCAGTGTTCCAGGGGCAGCTGGCTGGTTACCAGGGTTGATTTGAGGCCGTGTCGTTCTTCGAGGATTTCCAGCAGATCATGCCGCTGTTCCTGATTGAGCGCGGCAAGGCCATAGTCGTCCAGAACTAACAGGTCGGTCTTGGCCAGGGCGGTTATCAGCTTCAGATAGCGGCCGTCGCCCTTGGCTAAGCTCAAGTCTTCAAATAAACGAACCAGCCGCCGGTAGACGGCGGTATATCCTTCCCGGCAGGCCTTCTGGGCAAAGGCGCAGGCGAGATAGGACTTGCCGACACCGGTGGGGCCGGTGATGATGAGATTTTCATGGCCGGCGATCCACCGACATTCAGCCAGCCTGAGGACAAGGGATCTGTCCAGTCCGCGTGCATGTCCAAAGTCGATGTCTTCGATACATGCATTCTGACGCAGTTTCGCCTTTGCGAGACGGGTCCTGAGACGCCGGGTATCACGGACTGCGCTCTCCCGGTCGGCCAGCAGACCGAGCCGTTCCTCGAAAGTCATGTCGCCGATGTCTTCCATTTCCATCTGCTCCCTGAGGGCGTTGACCATGCCGGCCAGGCGCAGGTTTTCCAGTTTTTCAATGGTGGGATGTAATAACATATCGATTTTCCTTTATTGAATGGTCTGATAATAGCTGGAGCCGCGGATATTGTGGTGCCGGACCGGCGAGGCCTGCTCGGCTTCTCCTGGCAGAGGCTTATGGTCCAGGCCGTTTTTGAGGATCGACTCGACACTGCGATAAGAGGTGGAGCCGATATAGAGGGCACGTTTACAGGCGGCTTCCAGGCGCTCCACATTATAGCTTTTGCCAAGACGCAGGATGCCGAGCAGCGTACGATATGCCTGTTGCGGATAGGGGCGGGACTCAAGAACAGACTTGGTCAGTCTGGCGGTGTGCGGCCCTATTTTCTCCGCCCAGCGCAGAAAACGTTCCGGCGACCAGTCGAGGTATCTCCTGTGTCTGGCCGGCATGTGCTCCTTGACCGTCGTGTGGCCCCCTCGCTGGTAGCTCCGTTTATGCACGGCCACCCGTTGGCCCCGATGGAAACACTCCACGCTGGTGGAGGTAAAGCGGACTTCCAGCCGCTTTTTCACCAGCTGATGGGGAACGCTGTAATAATGGCCGTCCACCTCGACATGATAATCGATGTGCACGGTCGCCTTTTTCCATTCCGCAAAGGCATAGGTTGTTGTGGGCAGGGGGTTCAGCGCCGGCCGGTCAAGGGACTCGAATATGCTTTTCCTGGATCCCGGCAACTTCTGGAAGGGCTTGGTATTCAACTCTTCCAGCAACCTGCTTATTTCCCGGTTCAACTCTGCCAGGCTGAAAAAGGTGTGATTGCGCAATCTGGCCAATATCCAGCGTTCAACCACCTGCACACCCGTCTCCACTTTGGCCTTGTCGCGGGGTTCGCGGACCCGGGCGGGAACGACCACCGTCCCGTAATGCGAGGCCAGTTCCTGGTAGGTGGGATTAATGTCCGGCTCGTAATAACAGGCCTTGCCAACGCCGCTTTTGAGATTGTCCGGAACCAAGATCTCCGGGATACCGCCGAAAAAAGTAAAGGCCCGGACATGCGAGTTGATCCAATCCGGCAGTTTCTGGCTCAAGGTGGCCTCGGCATAGGTATAGTTGCTGGCGCCGAACACGGCTACGAAGATCTGGGCCTGCCGTATTTCGCCGGTATTTCCGTCCACTATCGGCATGGTCTGGCCGGCATAATCAACAAAAAGCTTTTCGCCGGCACGATGTTCCTGACGCATGACCAGATCGATCTTCCCGGCCCAGTCAGCAAATTGCTTGCAGAACCAGCTGTATTGATAGCCTTCAGGATGCTGCTCCTTGTATTCCTGCCAGAGCAGGGCAAGGGTCACGCCCTTGCGCTTCAACTCCTTATAGACATCCGGCCAGCAAGGGACAAAGCGATTGCGCCGCACAATCCCGGCGGAAGGAAAAAGCAACTTTTCCAGGGCCGCCTCGTCAAGGTCTTCGGGCAAGGGCCAGGAAAGTCCGGCAGCGCTAGCGCGGAGAAGATAATCCGACACCGTGCTTTTGCCGATGCAGCAGCTTTGGGAGATATCCCGAATACTCTGATTACACTCATATTTTAATCGTAATAGTTCACGTATCTTACGCATGGATAACCTCTTTGTCGGCATTCTCACCTCCTGTTCTGGTTAATGAAAAGGAGGTCGTAATACCAATAATGTTATCGCGCAGCTATTACCGATTCAGGTGTCCGGGATCGAATGGAATCACTGTCCGGGATGAAATGGAATGGGTGTCCGGCATCAAATGGAATCACTGTCCGGCATCAAACGGAATGGGTGTCCGGGATGGAATGGAATACGCACTTACAGGAAATCCATCGTTAACTTGTTGTTATTCTGTTATATTGTTGATCAGAAAGGATGGTAGCGGTTAAACTCCTGTTTAACTGCTCTTACAGCAAGAAGAATTAATTTTTACTCTTTGTGGAAACAAATTATATCGGGAACATGCACTAATAAGATGGTTTGAATTTGATAAAAATTATGAATGATCGGCAGTCTGTTGGTTTCAGGTATATGGATGAAAAAAACGGCTGAAGGGTTTCGCAGAGTATACGTAACAAAGCCTGTTTTTTCTATTTATTTTAGCCTGTTACATACAGCTATCTTTTCTTTTTTTTATCCGTTAGTCAAGTTTTTTTTCCAGCCGGTTAATGTTTAGTGTTTGATGCGTTGTCAATGGCTGTTCTTTCCATAACTGTTGACATTGCCCGGTAATAATCTCGTTGGGCCTTCCGGTTCGAGAGTTTACAATAGCGCTGGGTGGTTTTTATCCTGTTATGGCCCAGCAGATCCTGGATCGTCACCAGGTCAGCGTCGGCATTGAGCAACTGGGTAGCCATCGTATGCCGCAACTGATGGCAGGAGACCTGTACTCCGCATTTCCTGGCGTAATATTCTATCCTTTTTTGCATCCCGCGCACCGATAGGGGTTTGCCTTTACAGGTTCCCTTTTCCACGAGAAAAACCTTCTTTTCTCTCGTGATCGGCCTCTGGCGCAGGTATACTGCCAGTGCTTCTGCCGCGTCATTGCTTATATACACAACCCTGTCCTTGGCGCCCTTGCCGCACCTGACCATGATCTGACTGCGCCGGTAATCAATCGTGGCAAGCGTGAGGTTGGCAACCTCTTCCACCCTGAGACCGCAGCGCAGCATGAGCATGAAGATAGCCTTGTCCCTGGCTTTCCTGACACTGTTGAGGAAGATGATCACATCACCGTCCCGAAGGTGCTGCGGCAGAGGATTGGGAAGGCGAAGCGCCAGTCCGCGGATGACAGGATTTTTCAGTTGCAGGCCTTCCTCGTTTCGCAGGTAGGTATAAAACCGGCGGATACTGATAATATGCCCATTGATGGTCTGGGGTGCCAGTCTCTGGTCGAGCAGATAATCAAGATAATGTTTCACGTCCTGACTGCTGACCGATTCAACCGGAACCGCAGCCCAGATCAGAAACTGCTTCAGCCGGTGCAGATAATTTTTAATCGTGTGTTTTGACAAGTTTCTTCTCTTCAAATACCGCCTGTAGCTGAGTATTGACCCGGTAAGGTTCATGCCGTACTCCCTGTTCGATAATGGCCATAGCCTTGAAATATTCTGTTTCCCTGGTGGTGTCGGACATCCTTGCATAGCGCCTGGTGATCTCAATAGAGCAGTGTCCGAGAAGCTGCTGCAGCACCTCCAGCCGTAATCCGGCATTGAGCATATCCGTGGCAAAGGTATGGCGCAGGGAATGGAGGCTATAGCCTTTGCCTCCCAGCCCTGCTTTTGCCAGCAGATTTTTCATGGTTATCCATGCTGTGACATAGCTCATATTTTCTCTGCCGCGGCTGTAAAATAAAAACTCCTTTTCGGGATTACGTTCTTTCAACCATTGTTCAAGGGCTGTTTGTGCATCTCCACTGAAATAGACTACCCGGCCCTCGTAGTTCTTCTCTCCCAGGTAAATCAGGATTTTTCGCTCCGGAATGATGATGTCTGCTATCCTGACATTCAGCAGTTCCCCGATCCGCATCCCGGTGCGGAGCAGCAGCAGGATCAAGGCACTATCACGAATCTTTTCTATCACCGCAAGAAGTGCTTCAATGTCTTCGGCAGGAATAGCGCGGGGCAGGAGCTGCGGTAGTTTTATCTGGATTTTCTTGTGGAGGATGTCAGGCGGGAGGAGCCCCCGGTCTACCAGAAAGCGGAGGAATGTGTACAAGGCCCGCAGTTTGGTTTTGACGGCACCAATTTTCAGGCCACGATCCTGATCCTTTTCCACATACGCTGCTACATCCTGCCGCGATACATTCCCGATGTCCGTCTTGTTTTCCCGGAGAAAGGTGAGGAAAAAATAGACAACACTGCCGGCCTGCTTAATCGTCGCAGGGGCCAGGTTCCGAGTATACTTCTCATGCAGATATGTGATGGCATGGTCCGAGCCAGGCAGCCCGCTTTGCTCAAATCGGCTGCTGAGATGATCAAGAGCTCGACGCCGTGCACTCGGGTGATGCACCGGCATTAATCCGACAATAGGAGAGAAATATTGGTCCGGTGTAATTGTGAAGGAGATGGGGCTGTGTTCAAAAAGAACCAGATCAGCCCACTCATAGGGGGAATAATTTACCAGAGAACTGTGCGGGTCGGTCATTGCTGCCTCCTTTTTCTTTTCCAGAAAAAACAGGACCTTATTGACCGGATTATACCATACAACCCGCTCTTATTTTGTTACGTATACTCGCAGATAAACTTAACCAGAGAAAAATCCCTATTTTGTCAAGATAGATGCAGGCAATCTGAACCTTTGAGCTAGCAGCGGGGCTGCACCCGCTGTCAGTGACAGCGATTGGTTATACGTTGTTTTTTAAACTCCTCTTGAAGGCAACTTCTATTTGTTTGAGAGATGTAGTACCAAAATCTCTTAACACTTTTCCCATTTGTCCATAGCTCAGCATTTGCACATTAATAAAACAAAAAACGCCAGAGCTTAAAAAATGTTCCACCCTATGGTGCTTCGGAGTTACAAAATATTCGTCATATTCTGATTGCAAGTAAAATTCATTCAATTTTTCACTATTCCACTCTATTTTGTCTTGATCATAAAAATACACTCCTGAAATTGATTTCCTCTCAGTATATTTGTCAAATTCAATGTATTTTTCTAGTGACGAGTCAATATTGTCATTATCAGCCTCGAAGAATAAAATTGGGGAAAAATCTTCTTCAACTTTGGGCATAAAAATTAATAAGTTTTTAAATTTAAATATATATTCGGCGTTGTTATCTTCGGTAAATAGAGAGAATCTTCCATTATCAAGTCTTTTGATAACAGTTACATTACCTGAGCAGTAACCATTATAGAGATCAGTTCCAAATCGTAATTCCGAACTATAAAGTGTGGTGATTAATTTGGTGACCAAATTAATGTCTGATATAGTCTTAACTTCATTTTCGCCCATCGATATGGAGCACTTTTTAAAAGCTTCTAGAAACTTTTCTACAGCTGATTTTTTTATTTCTCTTTTAGCCTTTTTTAAATTTTGTAGATACTTTTCATAATTCTTTTTCAGAGCAGAATAACCAGTGATTGTAGAGTAATCTTCTCCTATAGTACCTGTAAAAAATATATCTATATCATCGACTAATCCTTCAAAAACTGAGTTCAATTCGATTTCATCTATTGAAACTTCACTGTGAGTTATTTGGTTTCTATATATCTGTAACTTGTCAAGTTTTTGAATAAACGATTCATTGATTTTGTGACCACAAATTTTGTGTACCCTGTCAACTGCCTCTTGAAAAGTTACAGTGTTCAAAGTCGGATCCGCCTCAAATAAACTGTCTAAATTTCGCTGCCTTTTAATTACAAAGGCAGTCTTCAATCTTTTATCGATTTCTGTAAAAACGAGAATTTCATTTGATCTGTTAAGAGCTTCCTTAAATAAAATTTCGATTCCATGATGTATAGCCAATACCGCGTCTTTTAATACTAGAAATCTTTCATTTCCTTTATTGTCAAGGAGATGCATCTCTTCGTAATTATTTAGATGTTCAAAACCTTTCTTAAGAGAATCAAGGCCATTTTCAAGTAACGATATTTTCACTAATCACCCTTGTTTCGTTTTTATTTGCATAACACCAAAATCACCGACTTAACCAATGCATTTTGATTGTTAGGATATTCATTACATTCCTTTTTCTTTCATAGTTTTTTCAATTTATCATGTAGCTTTTCTCTTCTTTTTTTAAGTATCTCAAATGCATCTTTTGTTTCAAGGGGTGAAACGACTGCAAAGGCTTTCTTAAGTTCATGACATAGATGGCTATCCTTTGAACCAGGATCAGCCTGCCCAATCAGCGCATCAAAATAAATGGCCCGCTCCATTGGATCTGATTCTGATACAACTAACGATGAAAGCCTTTCTGTAATTCGACGATCACGCCTCCTTTGTTTGGCAGAAATTGCAGAAGCTATGACCTGTTCAGATTGATCTTCCAAAGCTTCAACGAGTGCAACATCAATAGGTTTACTGAGAGCCGCCCAACCAGCTAACTCGGAGGCTAAAACTCGAATAGCCTCTTTTTCATCACTGAACATTTTAAGAAGCATTTCAGTCGACACTTTATCCCCCGTAGCCCGACATATTGCTTGACAAATAAGTTTTGAGCTTTCTGATGAATAATATTCCAACAGCCAGTCTATTCCCTTCTCTTCATCAAGTCTCACAAGTATTGATGGGTAGCGTTCGCGGTCTTTGGCGTCGACATCAGCAAGAGCCTGACACGCTGCGATAAAAGCTGCTTCTGGATCAAATTCCGCTAAACAATCAATAGCATTAGCCTTTGACCCAACTACCCAAAAACTCCCTTCTACTGCTGCCGACTCCTTATGGAATAATTCTCGAACCCTATGATCATTCAGGACCTTTTCGCGAATATTCTCCGGACGGATTTTTCTAATGAAATCAGTTAAAAACCAATGAGTGTACAAGTGGTAACCTGAAGGAATATAGGACAATGCGAGGTCAGCAACTTCATCAGCATGGTGTGATAAATTGATTAGATTAAGCGCAACAACAAAATTAAAATTTGACTTCAGATCATGAAATAAAAGATCCCAGGCGAGTTTAGTCCCAGCATGTTGCAACATACTAATTGCAGAATGCCGATATTTGCCCAACCTTAAAAATCCCGCTACTTTCTCAACAGCTTCATCAGAGTGATCTTCAAGGTATTCAAGGGCGATGATACTGGCATGTGCAACTTCCGAGTTGACATCTGATTGATCAAGCACTTTATAAATAAGTAAACGATCGTCGGCATCGCCTACAGCACCTATAGCGAGGACATTTCCTGCGGTTGCGGATGAGGCAATTTCTTTTCTAAGCAAATCCACCCAAGGTTTTCTGATAGTTTTAGAATGGATCAAAAGCTCAGGTGGAATTTTCATTCCCCATTTTTTTACCCCTTCTATGACGATCCTCCAATGGCCCAACCGGGCCAGCACCTTCATAGCTTCGCGTTGGTTTACTGGAAATGAGTTATTTTCCCCTTCAACCCTTTCATTGTCAGATGTGACAATCATTCCCAATCGCTTAATCGATAATGAATCAGGGCGTCGTGAAGCCCATTTAATTGCTTCATACTGCCCGTAGCGATCATTCACCAAAAGAAATTCACGAATTACTTCAGCCAGGCCTTTCCCGCCAATAAGATTCAGCAAATGTAATGCGGGTTCTCGTTCAAGATTGGACCGGAATCTTCCCCGTTGAGGGCCAATATCAATAACGTAATCACGAAGTATTTTTTCAAATTTAGTCTCTCTTCGGGATCGAAGAATCCTCAAATGTTCTGGATCAGAAATTTTTGAAAGAAATGTAAGTTCTGGATAAAGATTGGAATTTTGCTTTTCTGCCTCAGTAGTTTTAGCCTCAAGTTTCTTCAACAAAGCGTCAAGGGCAATATCAAGTAGCTCTGTTGAAATATCGTTCTCTCGATTTTGAAAAATAAGGATCAGTTTCCAAGGATCATCTACCTGTTTAACCCAATTTAGAAGTGCGTTCTGTGTTCCACTGTAGCGTCTTTCAAATACTTCAGAAAATGCCCACGCTTTGGTCATTCTGAGATCCAACGGATCCATTTTTTGTAAAGCGATTACTGCCTCATCTGGATTTAGACGTGCAAGAGCCTGCAAGGCAACGGATGAGGCATGATCAACTTTGCTACCGATCCATTGCCTGACCCACGCCAATTCATTTTTATCTCTATACGTCTTGATATTTGCAATGAGGCTACGTGGCTTATCCTTAGAGACTTTCTCAAATAATTGCCGCTTTACAGACTGCCACATCTCTCCTTTGTCGTTTAGGTTTCTAACTAAGTAGGACAAATCATGAACAGGAACCGTTTTTGAATCTGCTTGATTGATTTTCTTTTTAAGCCATTCAGGAGAAACTTGAACAGAAAGCTTTAGAGCTTCGAACGATTCTTCGTACAACTGCCAACCCCTCTCTTTATCTTCTCCGAGAAAGGATGGATCAGACTGCGCGGTGACATGTATGTCCCAAATTTTGTCTAACAAATTAGGACATGGAACTAATCTGAGGAGTTGAAGTCCTTTCCGCCTTTGTTTTGCATCAGCGGATTCAATCAATGGGCGTACAAAATGCTCAATCTGATTGAGCCCGACTATTGATAAACATTTAACAATATGCCTGGTATTAAATATATAGCCCTCAAAATAAATTAAACGTTCATGGACTACTTCGGCTATACTGCTTCCTATCGTTGGCACGAGCCGACTGTATAGGATATCAAAATATTGCTCATTTATTTTTTCGAGTGATTCCAAAATTTTGACCGAAACAGCTTTATTGCTTTTATTCGCCTGGTTAAGAATCCAAAGGACATCCATTGGAATGTAACCAAGCGGAAATTGCTTTTGCCGTGTATCTCCTCTTGCTTGGTCTGTAACAAATGAGACAAGCTCCTCAGCGGTAAGCGCGCCTTCATTAAAATCGGTGCACAGTGATTGGGCCACTGCCCACTGAAGCAACCGGTCATGAAAAATACGATATTTATCACCGACTTTTACAATCCAGCCGAGGCGCTGTAATCGAATGAGCCCTTCATCATCTATCCCTTCATCGGACATTTGGATCTTTGGCCATGGATATGGAGAGCCGTTAATTATACTTTTTGCCAATTTCTCAATACGGATAACGTCCAAAGGCCAATCCCTTTGATTGCCTGTTGACAGCCTTTCCCAAACTTTTTGATAAAGCTCATATTCACTTTGCGGCTTCCATCCTACCTCTTCAAATTCGGTACAATAGATGTTTGCTAAAAGTGGTTTTAAAAGCGTTTCACGTACATCAATTGGAATCTCTGCCCAGCCAGTTGAAAGTCGACGGGTTACATATTTATGAAGCTCTTCCCAGGTAAAATCTTTGCATTGATATACTTGAATGCGGTCCTTGTATGCAGTGAATAAATCTTCTGCATGTTCCGGACGACAAACGAAGATTAGGCTCGATTGCAGGCTCTGCCAATCTTTTTCAACTAAACCTTGAGCTTCTTCGTAGCTGCGAACGTTATCAATGAACACCGCCAACCCCATCGCCCCCTCCTTTTGGGTTAGTCGATCCAGCCTTTTTCCAATACGTGAGAAAGGGAGAGTTCCATCGCTGTCATGGATATCACTCCAGAACAATTCTGAGCACTTCTGTAGTGTTGTGGATAATGCCCCTTCCGATTCGATCAATATGGGTAAGAAGGGGTTGTAAGAGTTTTCCGCAAGTGAGTTGAGCGTCCAGCTTTTCCCTGTTCCGCTCTCGCCAGTAAGGATAAGAATATTTCCAATTGATGGTATTTGTGGCAGTTTATCTAACCTGACATCTAATGCTTTATCGTAACCGGCAATTAAGGTTGTCTTTCGAACGAGTTTTTTTGCCCTCTCAATATGAAGCAACCAATTTGTTAATGGTGTCGCATCTATTCTATGCTCTTTTAAAAAAGCTTCTTGGGTTATTTCCTTACCACCAACCGTGGACGCTTTCGCTATTTCCAAGGTCAGATGATCACGAACTTTTGGAATATCTTCTTCCTTGTCTACAATTGCATAGAGAATCTGATCGATTGATTTCTGGATAGTAAATTTGTCTCGATTGCCCACAAAGGTGAAATTACACAGCAAGCATCTCACTCTTTGATAAAGTTCTGTTTCACTCAATCTAAGGCGCTTAACTTCCGGAGATTGAGAAATCACATGGGCGATTTTCAGAAAAAGATCTTTTTCTGTACAGGGTTGCGGAAAAAAAGACGATGCGCGGCTGCGTGCAAAAGATAGATTTACAGTATTATTTAATCCCGACAAAGGGTTATCGGATGTTGAACGGTTCTGTAGATTACGGAAAAAATCATGATAGACTTTGTACCAGTTGCCCATTCGGCCATCGGTGATAAATCTAAATTCAGCATCCGGCTCGTTTGTGTCGATAGCTAAAAAAAAATCAGGAAATACCTCTTCGATAATTTCTTTTAACGACCAGGTACCTCCAGCTGAACGAGATTTTATCTGTTCTACAATTTTTCCACGGTTATCTCTTAATTGCAGATCCCCGCCGCCGCCTACTGGTTCAAAAATTAATGTTATACTCGAATGAGATTCTGACTCCGAACCGACAGTCTTTACAACACGTAGGTTTACTGCCCGGAAAAGACTCCAAAGTAGCTGGTACAGAACTCCATTTATAGTGCTACTTCCTCCGGGAGGAACTGAAATAGACATGTCAAACCGTCTCTTCCACCGACTATGTTTAATGAAACGACATTCATGAGTTGCCAGGCCAGCCAAAGCAATACCGCAAGGCCACAGACGCTTACCCGGTCAACTCAATGAAATTGTTAGCCTGTTTTTTTTTATGTACACAAAGGATTACGCCATTCTGACCACTCTTTGTCTCGAATATATGAACTTACATCATGTGGTTCAAGAATGAACTTTTTATTGTCCATACGCATTAAAACAACTTCAACCTTAAGTTCATCTGCGATCTCTAACATTATATCAATACTGTGTTTTTCCATATTACACCCTAGGAATATTTTCTTTATATGTGGGAATGGAATTTTGTTGTCGAAAAATTTACAAATATCACCATCTATAATTATTCGCCATTCTCTTTCGTAATTCCATTTTGCCGATTTAACTATAAATGTTTTGTATAGAATTGCGTCAACTTCGCTATTGTGACGTAAATGATTATTACCATCAACTTTGATATTCTTTAATTTTGTTTTAGGAATATTGATTCTGTTAGCTGAGTATATTACTGGAAACAATCCGGCAACAGTAAGCAACATTGTTCTTTCTGATAAAAATGCCTCTTCGTTTTCTTTTGTATATTTTTGTTTTAAAGGAAGTATGTTGTCAGGATTTATCGTTGAAATATCGTACTCCACACAAAATCCTTTATGATTATCAGCATAGTGAGACCACATTTGGATCATGTGCTCAAAATCATTGCTTTTGGGAGGTAAATTATTTGAGTCGAGTTCTGAAAAGCATGCGATTCG
>ENA-OSEO01003350-OSEO01003350.1-sediment-metagenome-genome-assembly--contig:-NODE-3350-length-19227-cov-6.437807_pt1 | contig 19227 bp, 11 predicted proteins | sample MGYA00237883_ERZ534232 | MGnify/ENA metagenome assembly ERZ534232
AATGCCTATATCAATAGAACCATCGCCAAGGCCAAGACCATCATCCAAAATCCCTCTGGCCAGATTACCCCGAAAATGAAGACCAATCGTCCAAGATAATCAGAAAAAAAACGTCAGATTATTGTGAAAAGCGACACCTGTACCGTCCTTTTTCGAGTTGACTTCGTTCAAAGCTCTTCTCGACTTTATTTACATTTATCGTAGTTATCTATATTGCTCAGGTCGAATACGTCAGGACAGTCCAGAACCGGACCATCCAGTTCGATAGTGCAGCTGTAATCGAAAAGGATCAGGGTTCCGTCTCGATAAACCTTGATGAGATAATACCACCCACGAGGATCGACTTCCAATCTGTGCTTTTTGAGTGCATCGAGGTAATCTCCTGGTATCTTGTCTCTGACAAACTCAATAAACCGCTTGTCGTCAAAATCCACCGGGATCTGATCGCCATATTCCCCGATCACCTTGTCACTCGAAAAGGTCACCGCCGATTTGAGGATTCCGTACTCCTGTTTGCGGTGCTCATCGAGGGTGGCGCAAGAAGAAATCAAAAAGACCGTGAGGGACAGCCATATCGTCGCATTCAACCCGATTCTCGTCTCACACCCAATAGGTCTTGATTTGGTCGCTTGAATCCATATCGACACCCGTGTCCAGATTCCAATTCCGAATGACCTCCGCAATCTGGACAGCCGATTCGAAACCGTCGTACATCCGATGCCATGCACCCACCACATTGCTCACAGCCCTTTCGAACCCCACGGATTTAAACCTTCCTGTCGCACCTCCAGGCATCCTGACTTTCATGTAGTATTTTTCCTGTTCCTCAGGGAATTTGGCAGCGATTTCGTCGCGTGTCTTGTACAAAAGTCTATTGGCGATCCCGGCATGGCGGAAAAGCGCGACGATGCTCGATCCACCCTCTGCGGCATCGATGGCGTTTGAATAAGTGATAAACCAAAGAGACGGCTTGGGTTCCTCACCCGTATCGGGATAGGTTCTCTGGGTCTGTTTTCGCCAGAATTCCATGAGGGCCTCGAAATCCTCTTCTTGTTGACCACAAAATTTCAAGACAGAGGAAAACTCGGTGTACCTGACATCCATTTTTTTAACCTGATGATATATCAGGGAATCTTGGGTAGTTTCACATAATTGGTGCTCTTTCGAATTCTCTTCGTAGGGTCCGACGATGGCTTCGACAATGGGATGAATAGTCGCATCCACAATGAGATGGGAGACATAACCGAACAACCAGGCTAGAATACGCTCATCCGTGGGACCGAGAGGACCCTCGGCCCAGGTGTTTTTGATGTCGGCGTAACCGTGCAAAACAATGCCATTCGTCGTTTTGTAGTGCATCAGGTCCGCCCAATTGACAGTTCCCGTTTTGAGGCTCAGATAGGGCAAGTCTGGACTCACCGCGCCAAGATAGAGAAATTCGGAGTGCCTGTTGAGAATCCTGTATAGAAAAGGGCGAGAAGCGAGCCTTCGCTTGGCTGCATCAGCAATCAGGAAATGGGTGAAAGGTCCGGCCATGGGTTACATCTCATTGTCGCTACAAAGTAGATCAGACTGATCTCCATCGAAGGAATTCCTACGCAAAGGCTCATTTTGTCAACAATCCCATACGACCTCACAGGCCGGGTATTCACTAAGGACCATTCGCACAAGCACGCCACCGGTCTCGACCACTACATATCGATAACGATCGGGCTGAACCACAACCCAACCACCTGTAAACGGGAGTCGATCAGGAGATTTCCCGAACGCCCTGCGGAACGACCGGCTGCCGATGTCCGGCCACAACCCGATTCTGTCGCCGCCGGCAACCTGCTCGAAGGCGAATATTCGGTCATCGCTCAATATCTGTAACGGTGCAAAACCGACTATGCTCGGTTCCTCCAGTTTCGGGTACAACTCATACGCAGCGTGTCCTCTTGCGAGCTTCAGGACCACGTTTCTAATCCGATCGGCTTCCGTTTCCCAAAGCGAGTTGTCCGCCTCGTCCCTTTTCCGGGCATCTTCTATCCTGTATCTCAGCGCCGGATTATCTTCCAAAATCCGCTTTACATTGGGACGATGGGCATCTGATGCCTCAGCATCGCCGCAGATGACACAATCCACAAAGCAAGCCAGATATTGCTCATCCAGCGAGAACGAGGCGTTGCATCTTCGGCAAGCACCGACGACCGGCAGCTCCAGCGGATAGGGTTCATCCAACAGGACCTTCGAGGGCACGTGGTCACCAGTATCTGGATAGGTGCCACAATAAACACACATGCCGGTGTGACGTTTATCGATGAACAGTTGCCGTGGGTCCATGCCTCAAGCAATCATCCCTCCGCAGACGTTTCTGGATTAGCACTCCCGTCCCTCTGGGCGAACAACCCATCGATTCGATCCGCCGCTTTCGCGCTTTCGAGATACGAGGCGTATGCGGCCCGAGCCCTGCCGGTCAGAAGTTCATAAGTCAAGATTCTCGAACCGGGAGATACACTGTTCATAGCGTCCTCGATCCGTTGAGAGGAATCGGGAGGGTTCCTGCCGACGACGAACACGACTTCGATTTGGGCTCGGTCTTTTTCCTCCGGAGGCAAGATTTCCTTCATGGCGTCTACATATTTGGCCCCTTGCCCGGCGAGTTCGTAGACACCGACGCGAACCGATGCTCTCTTCAACTCTACAATCACGTGTTTGCCAGCCAAAGTGCTGTACCGAATGTCGACCCGACCATACTCGTCCTTAGTCCTATCGTCATCGCGGAACGGATCGTGCAGACGCAATCTCCGCTCCATCTCCTCACTGCCTGTGGCGCGTTCCCACGCGGGGTCGAGCAGCCAAAGGTGATCGAACAGATACTTTTGCAGAACGCGTTCCCGGTAATTCTCGTCAACCAACCCCTGCAGCTCCTGGATTATCTCCAATCGGTTGTGCACGATATCTCGATAAAACGACGCCTCCAAAGAGTCCCGGTCGGCCAGCAGTCGTAGAAGGGCATCCACTCCTCTCGACAACGCTCGCTCGAGCTCTTCGGCGTCCCAGGCGTTCGCCACGGTCTCCGTGATCACGGCGGCGACGCTACTGTAAAGTCCGTCTGCCAAATGATCGAGTACGTTGAGATCGACGGTCATTCGATATGGATGGTCGTTATCGCTCATCACCTTTCCCTCTTCGAGATGTCTCACCTTACGGAGTTTTTCTTCACTCCTCGGTCAAGGACCCGCATCTTGTCCGAGTTACCGATTTCACCGCACCGCTCTTCGGACGATAGCCATGCATGCACGTGTGCACCCAGTTTATCGAGTTCCTCGTCCTTTTTTCCTTTGATCGCGCATTCCCATACGACCAGGACCCTCCACCCGGCAGCCAAGAGGGCGTCGTAATTTCTTCTGTCTCTCTTCTTGTTCGCCTCGAATTTTTCACGCCAGAATGCCTTCCTCGAAGAGGGCATGGTAGCGTACTTACAGCCTTCGTGGACATGCCAGAAGCAACCGTGAACGAAGACGACCGCATGAAACCGCGGGAACACGAGATCGGGTGAACCCGGCAGCTTTCGGTCGTGCAGGCGATATCGCAGCCCGAGCTTATGAAGCGCACGCCGAAGCCCCATCTCCGCACCGGTGTCGCGTTGCCCCACGCTCGCCATGATCCGCGATCTCGTTTTTCTGTCGACCGTATCCATTCAAACCCGTTCCACCGTTTCCGTCGCGACGAGGGCCTCGAGATGTCTGTGGAGTTCATCGGGCAGGTGTCCGCCTCTGACCAGGACGCCCAGTTCCATGTTTCGCTCCATCGCCGCCGTGCTCAGGTTGGCGCTGGTGATGAACGCCAGGTTGCCGTCGGCTACGGCGCATTTCGCATGTGCCGAGCCTATCGTGGCGCCGACGCCCTCGTTCCGGGTTCCGGTATGCCACACATAGACATCGGCGGACGGAACCGCCGCTTTCATCGTCTTGACCGAGTCCACCGTGACCTTTCCCCCTCGCTCGGTCGAGGATTCGAGCAAAACGTCCACTCGTACCCCCCGTCGAGTCGCCTCCTGCAACGCCCGGACGATCGAGCCCACCTCGTAGGCCACGAAGCTCACGATGAAGAGGCGATTGCGTGCCGAGTCGACAACCTCGCAGAGGACCTGTTCCGTGTGTCGGACAGGGACCATGCCGGAGGAAGGGCCCGTCCAGACCATCTCGACGGCGCTGCGGCCCTCTTGCATCGAAGCGGTCGCGGAAGCGCCCCGTAACGCGGCGGCCAATTCCTTCGGCGTCACGCCCTTCGCATCCCGCCAGGCGGCGTCCAGACGGCCGATCATGGACTTGTCCGCATTGGGACCGAAGGCGGGTTTCACCGATGCGAACCGTTCGATCGAACCCGCCGATTCGATTTTGGTGGCGACGGCAGCGATGCGGTCGGGGTGCAGCTCCAGTCCGAGTTCGGCGACGATTCGCCACAGCTCATCCATCGTCCTCGCCCCTTCGTCCGAAGAAAGCGGCATCGCGGCACTCGAAAGTGGGCACGAGCAAGGCCCTGTCCAGATAACGGTTGCCTCTCTCGCAAGAAGTTTCGGACACGAACGTGCATGCATGGCAAGCGGCGACGTGAAGGGACCGGTCGATCCCTGGATCGTGTTCCGAACACAACGGGTCCGACGAACAGATACGCGCCCGATCGAGTGCCTGAGTCATCAGACGGCCCAGATTTTCCGGATTCCCCAACTCCACCAGTCCGCCCAGAGTTCCGTCCGAGTCGGCCGCCGCCGTGTAGATCAAAATGCCGGCCATGGGTTTTTCCTTATCGGAACTCGCGTAGACGCGTTCACGAATGCTGGCTGCGTTGTATCCGCATTCCAGGGCCAGTTCGCGGATGAGCAGGTGGGCGAAGGTGTGAAGCATGGCGTATCGGACACCCGGATAGCCCTCGTCCGGGGGCAGCCGTCTGGCGTTACGCCATCCTCGATGCCCGTTTTCCAGTTTCGTGTTCCGTCTCTTCACCGATTGCCGGGATTCCCAAGCTTCGACGGACTCCTCGTCGAATCTAACGAAAATCCCCTCGCCGTGAACCTCGCACGCCGGCACCCATTCCGGCCTCCTTCGAGAAAGAGGCCCCCTCTCGGGGCGGTCGTCGGGATCGCCGCTTTCTTCGGGGGCCTCGACTCGGGTGTAACCGATCAAGGCGTTCACCTCCCGCAACCGCTCCAAAAGCAAGACACGGGTTATCTCCCCGACGTATGGGGCGGGTGGGCTCACTTCCCGGCTCATGAATTGGGGCCAGTCGGTGGGAGGCGCCGCGGCCGTCAACACCTGCCATTCGGGCCACTTGAGGTCCTCCACGGCCACCGACGTTTCGAGGGTGCCTTCGCGTTTCGCCTCGATGATCTCCCAGGTTCTCTCGGGCTCACACACCTGGATTCCTGGAAGGGTCCCCGTTTTCTTCAGCGTCTTGAGGACGTAGCCTGTTTCTTCGGCCGATTCCACGTCCTGAAAATAGGTCCACCCGTCTTTCACGACCTGTACGACCGGATCGTCCTCCAAGGGTATGGCCAGGACCGACAAGCTCATGGGAAACCAACTGTTCGTCGCTCCGAGCAGCACCGCCCGGGGTGGCTCGTCGCACGACGCGTCGAAGGTATCCAGATGCGGGTGTCTACCCCTGCAGGCCGGTAGATTTTCCCTGGCTTCCCGGCCGAATGCGTGAACCAACGAGCGCGCGGCGTCGCACCCATCGCATTTCACCCAGAGGTTTTCGGTCTGGAGAGAAGCCCCTCTCTCGAAAAACCGCAGCGTCCCCCGGCATTCGGACGGCCCTCCGTGAACGAACCAGTGCCAAGGAAAATCGTCGACATGTCCGTTCCTGCAGGCCAACAGAAAACGGGCCGGGACCGCGTCCGCGTTTCTTCCTTTTTCGCAGTTCGAATGCACGAAATGTGTCCGTTCCGGTCGATATGGGTCCGGTTTGATGTCGAAAAGGCCGGAGTCGTATTCCGCCAGCAATCCGCATTTCACGCAGCGCAACCATCGTGGGAAAGGCCTCACCGGCACGCCGATCTTGCCCTCCGCCGACATGGGGCTGGCCCCTTCCTCACGGACGAAAGGAGGGACCCGCAGACGCTCGACCTGTGGGCCGAGCACCCGACGAACCGCGGCGAGCAATCTGGCTTCCTCCACCGGCAGACATTGGTTGACATCCCACCGATCCAGACCCATCGTCACGACCGAGAGGTTCGGAAGATCGACCAGCGCTCCGGGACCGTACGTCCAGAGCAACTGACTCGGGCGGACTTGCCCCACGAGATAGGTACTCATGCCTCCCCTCCGTCGCCTTCCGTGTCTATCGCTCTGGCGCACCACTCTGGAGCGTCGGAGAGCTTCGCCATGTCCATGACCAGACGGACGTCAGGTTCGACCTCCCGCATGGAAAACGGCACGGTGAACTCGTCCCATGCCGTGGCTCCCGGTTTTCGCAACAGACCCACGACATCGTCCTTGGCGCTCTCGTAGCCGAGCCGTCTCCCTGGCTTGACAGCTTCCTTCACCCAACGATCGATGCGATCCGCCACCATCGTGTCCGCCCTTTGCCGGGCCGCCCTGTCCTTGACCTTCCAGGCACGATCCGAGACCACGGATCTCGCGGCTGAGGCCTCCGGTCGCCCCGAGTTGTCGAGCGCGCCGGCCCCGAGATTCGGGTTCAAGGGGTCGTTCAAGAGGCGCATGACGCTCACCATCGTTCCCGTCAGGCCCCTATCGAGTGCCCGTGGCGCGAAAGGCGTGACGGATTGGGCCTCCACGTGTTTGTAGAAAGTCGCGTGGTAGTGTTCGAAGGTCTCGTAGTGGGACAGATCACGGGGACGGGACCACGTCAGTACCGTGCAGACCAGCCCCGGAAAGACACGACCGACACGGCTGCTGGCCTGGATATATTCGGCGGTGTTCTTGGGTTGCCCGTTCACGACCATCAGGCCGAGCCGGTTCACGTCCACACCGACCGAGAGCATGTTCGTGGCGAGGACGATGTCGATGGCGCGGGTCTCGCCCTTGGCCCAGGTCGCTTTGAACTTCACCTCCAGTTGATCCAGTTTTCTGGGTATCTCCTTGTTCGAAACGCGCGAGGTCAGTTCGTCCACGTTTCGAATCGAGCGCTGGCTCAGCCCCGGTCGCGACACGTCGCTCATCTGGACACGGTAGGAACGCGTCTGGACGTCGTCTTCCGCGAGCCGACGCATTCCACCCAATTCGCGCAGAGAATTGAAATACCCTACCAGGGACATGTACGGATCGGCGGCCTGCCCGAATCGGTCGAACAGGGATTGTGCGGCCGTCAGCAGTGCCACGTAGACCCGGATGAGGACGGCGGGACGCGAGCTGCCGGGCGAACAGATGCCCAGGTACCGGCGTCCGGGTTTCCGATCGATCGATCGCTGCACGGAAAAGAAATTGTCTTCCACGTCGATGCCGTGCGGGGGAAAGACGGCCACGCGACGGAGGAAGACGTTGTTGACCTGCTCGTCGGCCTTGCGAACGGTCGCGGTCGACGCGATCACTTTCGGCCTCACGGTCTTGCCGTCCAAGGTCCAGACCGAAAGTTCGTCCACGGCAGTTTCGTAGAGACCTACCATGGTGCCCAATGGACCGCCGATGAGGTGGAACTCGTCCTGGATGATCAGGTCGGGAGGGCGAATCGGCGTCGTGGACCGGGGCCTCGTGGCCGGAAGAGACCCCTTCTTGTGATGCGTCCCGCTGCACTCGGCCCCTGGCCAGAGAAGACCGTGACGCGGACATTCCGCATCGACCTTTCCGAACAGCGTTCGCACCTGGCCGCGCCAGGCCATCATGGCGAACTTGTCGACCGTCGCGATAAGCATGGAGGGCGGATGACGGTAGATCTCGTCGTCCACCACGAGTACCGGCAGGCCCAGGTTCGGTGACTTGATCTTCCCGAATTCGCAGTTTCCGTATTTGTCGCCGCAGTGGATGAACGTTCGGCCGATGCCCCGGTCCACCCTGATATCTCGCCCGGGTACGATCTCGGAGCCGCACCATGGACAGAAGGTGAGCTGCGCCGGCGTCGAACCGGTCCCGTACTTTCCGTCCCTTTCCCTCTCGATGGCTTCGTGGCTTTCCTCTGTGGTGTTCGGTGTCACGCGCTGGCCCACCCAGAGCCCGATCGAGAAGGGTGCAGCACCCCATTTGGCGCTGTCCGCCCGTCTCAGCACTTCCATGGCGCACATCAGGGTGGTGGCCCTCTGAAACTGCTGGATGGTGAGCAATCGCAGCGTATAGCGCATGATCACCACCAACCCCCGGCTACCGTCGAGTCCGCCCAGCTTCCCCTGCAATCTACGGATCGCCATGGCGAAAGCGGCCACCCCGAGGTAGGCCTCCGTCTTTCCGCCGCCGGTCGGGAACCACAGAAGATCGGCATAGGCTTCGACCGGTTCCGTGCGGTCGCGATGAACCGGATTCGCCAGGGCCGGGATGGACAGTAGGATGAAGGCCAACTGGAACGGTCTCCACGAGCGGTTTTCCGGAACGTCGAGGCTCGCGAGATCGACGGTTTCCCCCCGCCTGACCTTGAGGGAATACACGCTGTGAACACGCTGCGACGCCATCGAACGGTTGGCGAAACGGAACGCTTCGAGCGCCGAGTCGGTCGATGCCAAGACACCGATCCCTTCTCGAAGTCTTTCGAGAATGGCTTCGCATCTGTCCAGGGCGACCGTCGCCGAGGAATCGTACCCCTGGACGTCGACGCCTATCCTCGCCCGCAGCTCTCCGATCCATTCTGCGTAGTCGTCCGCCAGTGCATCGAGGACGGCGACGAGATCGGCACGCTCCATTTCCGCCAGACGCAGCATGTCGAGCGAGCCGTCCGAGACGAGCCGATTCATCACGGGTCTGTCCTCCGGTGCGGTTCCGGGTGTCTCGGTGACCGAGACCTCGTGACGCGGCAGGACACGAGTCCTGACCTCGGACGCCCGTTCCGGATCGTCCGCCGATGGTGTCGCGTGCACGGAAACGCCGTGTCCGACGGCGAATTCCACCCGACGTCGGTAGATCATCTCCAGCGATTCGCGCTCTTCGTCCCAGCCGATATCGGATAGCAAAGGTCTCTTCCTGAAGATGGATCGTCCCTCTCTGTCCCGGACGATCAGTTCGGGCTGAAAAACCCACGCCCGGTCCTGATTCTCGTTCGGCTTGGTCTGCCCGTTCACCAGGAAAAGGGTCACCAACCGATCTCCGTTCGGCAGGGGATCGCCGACGGTTCCCTGGACGACCACATCGGGACAGGCGCTGTCCATGACGATCGGGGCGACGATCCGGCGATTCAACGAAACGGTCGCCATGCCGCCCGAGGGTATTCTTTTCCAGCAGCGGAGGGGGTTTCCGGTCTTCTCGTTCATCCTCTCGCTTTCGGTACGTTCGTACCTTCCCCAATTGGCGCGAACTTCGACGGCCTTTGCCGATCCGTCGACGCAGAACGTGAACCCGAAAGACGAGGGCACCAGCGAATTGCTGGTGGAGGCTTCGGCCTCTCGGTCGTCGCCTTCGGGGTCGGTGGTCGCCGCGTCCGGCAGGACCTCCACCTGGTCGTCCTGCACTCGCGTGTCTGGCGGAGCCAGCTTGCCGACCAGGTACCGGTCCCTCACGCTCATCCCTATGATTTCTTCGGCGGGACCGTCGGCGGGTCCGAGCAGGTCGTCTTCGACCGCCCACTGTAAAAGATCTCGAACGTAATTCTGCTCACCAAATGTCGTTCCGGGAAAGGTGGAGAGCGAAGCAAGCTGAATGCCGCAAGCAGTCTTCAATGCTTTTTCGAACAACGGCCATTCCAAACGAGATAAATTCTCCATCGGCGCCTGAATCCCAATACTTCGCAATGGCTGGGCACGATTGAGCTGAATCTGTCCGTCGAGAAGGATAGCTGTATGGTCTGCGGTATGACGCACGCGGTATACACGCGCACATGACAGGACGTTAGGACCATCAGATCCCCCTACTAAGACAAGAATGGCATCGCCTTCCCGGACCTTTCGCGATTTGGAACCTTCGTGATCAACCCTGATCCAAAACTTTTTGAAATGCACGCCTGCTCCAATTGAAATTAACCAGGCTGTTGCGCCATGAAAAAACGAACGGTAATCATCTTTTCCATTAACCATGTTAATCTTTCAAACCCTCTTTGTATGAGTTTGGACCAGTTAAAAATTAGCATTATCCGCTCTTTCGTGATCCCTTATTTTTTCCTTCGTTTGCCTGAATGAGGCAGCATTCTTACTTCTTTTTCATATCGTTCATTGTTTAAAACGGAAAGTCTTTCAATTATTTGGTTTCGCGCTTCTTCAGAGACTGAGAAACGAACCCCTTGTTCGGTGTCGTGAAAGCCATGCTGCAATTGTATGTCATCCCAACCATAAGCGGTGATAGCGCTTTCATCCATCGAGATGTGTAATTGTCGAAGATTTTCAATTTCCGATGACTTTTGTGATTGGTCATGGAATAAGTTGTAAATTTTTGTCAAACCAATATTATGCAATAGCATCACATTTTTGCGAAATTCATGATAATCTCTCCCTGAATTTTCAATTGGCAAGCCTATCTTTTTTTCAAATATACCTGAATCTGGGTATCCCTCTGGTAAAGGAAAAGTGTTGAAACTCGCACTAACATTGTAAGAAGGGGTTGGCCCCATTTTACGACTTCCCTCGCGACGTGCCCATATTTCATGGACGGAGCTTTGATAAATAGCAAAAGATGTCCAACTGTTTTCTGAAAACACAACGACTTGTTGATCTAATAGTATTTCCCTGGATATCATCGCAATTGCCCAGTGTTTGCTTATCAAAGAAGTAACGAGAACTTGGTCTTTTGGCAGACTTTCAAAAAACTTAACTCTGCGATCCCAATGCTTCCAGAAACAATCTTCATGAATTTGTCTGTGCAATTTTTGCCTAACCGGTCTGACCAAATCTTTAACTCGTTGGAATGCCAAACTGTGCCTTGATGCTTCTTCATAGGTCATATCATCGAAATCGATTACAAATCTACCTGGCTCCTGGCGAACATTACTGTTAAAATCCTGACCATTTAGATATGGTTTCAAAACATCTCTTGACAGTGGATCGACAGTTACCATGTTCTTAGCTTCATCAAATTCGAGCAAAAACCCCGCGCCAAGAAGCGTAATACCTCTTGCTGCCTTTCCCTTTCTGCTGGGTAATTGGCAAATTGTGAAAGATTTGGATTTTTCTGTGAGGTAGGGTCCGATATAATTAACCTGTCTCCCGTCGATCCAATACTTACCTGTCCATGCTCCTTTAAAAAAATTAACAATGCATATATCCACTGATGCCGATCCCGGCCAAGGAATATTTCTCAATGCGCGATAGAATGTGGCTCCGTTAGCAATTAGGTGTTCAGGCCCACATCGAAGGGTGTCCCCTTCTACGAATGTTCCGGTTGCTAATAATCCTGCCGGACATTCTTCTTTCAGAAGTTGAAGAGCCCGTTTAAAAAAGAAAACACAAAGATCTCCAGAGCCTTTGGTCGTTACAAGATAACCTTTTAAAAAAGCTAAATAGGAATCACCCATGCAAGAACCTATTCGCTTGCCACCAAGGAATGGTGGATTCCCTATTAGTGCATGAAAACCACCATTCGCTCCTGTAAACACTTCTGGATATTCTAAAGGCCAATGAAATGGTGTTCTCGGTGGTGCACCAGCCGGTAGGTCGACCGATAACGCTGCACATGCATCACTCGAGATTGCGCGCCCAACTTCCACGTTGCCTTTCAGGAAGGCGTCTACCTGCGCCGCCAAGGAATCCAGAGCCGAATCGATGGCACGCGTGTTGCCGTTCGCTCGCAAGACCGCCCCGATCATGGTGTCCGCGACCAGTTCCACGGGTTCAAGTTTCTTCCTCGCCTCGGCGTCCAAGCGAGCCATGGTCTCGACATCGCGAATGTCCCGGATCGGTATGGCACGTAGTCCTTTCCTGATTTTCACCGCTTCGGCGACCGCACTGGCCACGTTCTGTCCGAAGATGCGCTGCTGGTAGGGACCGTCGTCCGGCTTCAGTTTGAGTTTCGTTAGCTGGTCGAGACGGTATATGCCCAGGAGACTGTCCCCATGCCTTAAATTGTGGTCGAGGAATCCGAAGGGACGCCCCTTGGCCAGGGTGACCAGCCAGATGGAAAGCTTGGCCAGTTCAACCGCGAGGGGATTGATGTCTACACCGTACAGACACCGCTCCGCGATCAGACGTCTCGCGATCAGGAGCCTTTCGTCCAGACCTTTTGGAATGGGATCGGCATCATCGGCCGATGCCCTGACCTCTCCTTCGGCAGTGACGAATTTGCCGGAAGCCTCTTCTGCAGCCCAAGCCTCTACAAGCCTTTCGCCGAGATACCGGCACACCTGAACAAGAAACGCCCCGGAGCCCACGGCCATATCGCAAATCTTGAGGTCGAGCAATTCCGCCGGTGTTTTCAGACGCCATTCTTCGCGAGGTTTTCCTTCTGCGGGACCGAAATAGACGATCGGTTCGAGGGTCGTTTCCACGATGCTTTCGGTAAGCGATTTGGGCGTGTAATGCGTTCCCGTCTCCCTCCGGTCGGCTCCGAGGGTGACCATGGAGGCTCCCTCCCGATAGACGATGGGATCGTCCCATGCGTCGGTACGGACGAGATTGGCGAACGGGCGGATGCGTTCGGCGAGCGTCGTATCGCCACCGCATACGGCGAGCAGACGTCCGAAGACGGCCTCGTTGACGGGGCGAGACAATGCCTTTCGTATGGCGGACGCGCTGCGTTCGGTGGTTTCTTTAATCAGAGAAACCAGGGTGTCTTCGCCGTCCATACGCGCCAATTCCATCTCGGAAAGAGGGAGATTCGGGTTTTTCGCTTTTTTGGAACCTATCAGGCCTATGGTCACGGACGGCATACGGGCGACGGTGTGTTCGAGAAGACCTTCGTAGACATGGCCGATCTGTTCGACGTCGAGCGCCCGGTAGGACAGCAGAAGGGCTCCGCCATGTTGTTCGAGCAGTTGAAGCGAGTTCAGAAGAAGCAGGGCCGTCCGGTTGTCTATCGGCAGCGGGGCGGCGTCCGAATCGCGCCAACTCGTCCCCTTGGGCCGGCCTTCCAGGAAGGGAAAGCGGTCCGGATCGAACAGGGACCCACCCAGGGCGGGCATGCGAAGGGACTCGTGGTCGATCCCGCCGTAGACGGCCCTGAAGACCGAAAGAAGGCGGGCCCAGGCGTCGTGACGCCGGTCGAGCACCTCGGGACCGTGGCGATCGGCTTCCTCGGCGAGCTGAGCGCGCAACGTGGAGACGGCATAACACTCGTCGTAAACGGGATCGCCCAATAACAAGAGACCTCTCTCCTCGGCGCAAAGAACGAACACCAGCCGCATCATGACAATCAGCCCGGCTTCGTAAAGCTCGGTGGGCGAAACGTCCCGGAGCAACTCCCTGTTGCGGTCCGCATCGGCCTTGTCCAGGCATTGCACGAGAACTTCCACGGCATGGCGGACCTGCTCGCCGAGGGTGTCCGTGATCTCTTCGTGGTGTTCGAGAGACCTTTCGAGAAGCGCCTCCAGGGTTTCGTCCGACGGACCGAAACAGCGCCGCACGCTCCACAGGGACTGGAACGCCTTGAGGGTGACAGGCTCCTGAAACCAAAGTCGGGCATACCACGAGGCATGGCTCGACATCCCTCCCACCGGTGCGTTTACGAGCATCCACCGTTCGCCGTCGGTGAGCACTCCGAGTCGAACGGCGTGAGTTCTACAGAGCGCCACCATTCGCTCGATAAGCGACGCTGGCCACCTGTCGTCCTTGCGCACCCTTTCGAAATCCGTTCCCGGAGGTTGGATGGAGGCGAAGAGACGGGGCTTGTCGCCGGAAAGCGAAACCACCGTCCAGTCCGGAACGAAGGTCTCCGTCCGCTCCGGGGACGACACCATGTAGGCGTTGGAGGTTTCGGCATCCGTCTTCAGCGTCGAACCGTCGTATTCCAGGATTTCCGTGAACACGAGTCGAATCCACTCGCGATGAAGATCGGCGAGCAGAGGGTCGTTGTCGTCGACCGCATCGCGCCATTCTTCGTAGGCCGCACGAAGGCGCTGGCGTTTCGGAGTCTCGACCACGTCCAAACCCTGGGGAAACGCCTTCTCCAGGACAGGGACGGCGAGGAAAGGCCCGGAAACCTCGACAAGGGAAAGCCACTCCGTATGTCTCGATGGCTTGGTCATGTCGGTCGTACCTTTCCGAACGAGGAACGGGGAACGAGAAAGGCGACCGCCACGGGAAAGGTTCTGGCTGTGGGGGCGGTGTAGCGGCTTACGATGGCCGCTGCCTCGCTTTTCTTCTCTTCGGGGATGCGGGCGAGTCTGGCTCTCAATGCCTCGACATCCCGCTTCAATTGGTTGCGTTCTTCGTCGGGCCAGAGCGTCAATTGCACGAATTGCGGTCCCGAGTCGGCGAGTTCCTTCCGGATGCTTTTCTCCAGATCGTCGAGGACGGCCATGAGATCGGCGATCTCGCTTTCCTTTCTGCGATTCAGGGTATTTTCGAGATACTTCAAACGATCGCGGGAACGCGCCTCCACGGCTGCCCGTATCGCTTCCTCGTGCCTTTCGAATCGATCTTTCAAGACCGCGAAAACATCGTCGCCGGGGGCGACCGAATCCGCCTTTTCGACGAGAGCTTCGAGCCTCCCGACCTGGGCGATCCTTCTGAACGACTTATGTTCCAGTTCGCCGCCGGAGAGGGTCAATTCCTCGTGTAGCCGGTGATGCCCGCCGCCCGTCACGACCAGGCGCGACCAGATGGCCACCGCAGGGCGATCGAGTTCCCGGTCGGGAACCGTCCGAACGGTGACGCGATGCAGCAACTTGCCGTCGTCCAACTTCCAGATTTCCTCGCGCAGCAGACGAAGGCTCATCTGGACCAGCTTGTGTTCGAGGTGGACCAGGACCACGTCGTCCCGTCCCTTGGCCACGTCGTGATCGAAGGTGATGGGACGGCGCACACCGGTGTGCGGGTGTTCGAGTCCGATCGTCGCCCTTCCCCACGAACCGGGCAGCACCGGGACTTCGAACGCCTTGTCATGCGGAACGCCCGACAACGGAACCGCTTTCAGAGGCGGCTTCTCGGCGAGTTCGAGGGCTATCGCGACCGCACGGCGCACGTTTTCCGGATCGAGATGGAAATCCGTCTTCGACTCCACGAGTTTTTCGTGAAGGCGAGCGATTCGCTCTTGTAACCTTCTCTCGGCGACGACGAAACGGCGCGTTTTCGTCGCCCTGGCCTCGGCAGCCCCGGTATCCAAACCGTTACGTCTCCCGAGCATGGCCTCTTCTATCTGTTTGGCGATGACGGGGCCTACGCTGCCCAAGTCCTCTCGGATCGTGTCCACCTTGAGGACAGCCCTCATGAGATACTCGTGATCGCCTTCGATTTCACCCACCTTCCGGTGTCTGGCTATTTCACGAGGATCGAATCCTTGGCTCACCGGGTGCCAGATGAAGACTTCCTTCCGCCTCTGGCCGTGACGGTCGATCCTGCCGTTACGCTGCTCCATCACGTTGGGATTCCAGGGGATCTCGATGTGGATCAAATAGTTGCAATGGTTTTGGAGGTCGATCCCTTCCGAGGCCGCGTCGGTCGCCAGCAGGATTCGAACCGGGGCTACGCTCGGATGCGCCTGGAAGGCCGCCTTGACCGCTTCGCGTTCGTCGGGCCGCATGCTTCCGTGCAGGATGGCGAGACGATCTCCACCGTACCCATTGGCCGTCAGAATCTGATGGAGCCAGACATGGGTGGCTCGGTATTCGGTGAAGAGAATAACCCTCTTTTCGTTCCACTGTCGGTCCGGTTTCAGGTAGGTTTCGAGCCAGCGTAGGATGGCCTTGGCCTTCGCGTCCACCCGGTTCTTGTGTTTCTCGGCCCATTCGCCGAGGCGGTCGAGCATGGCGCGTTCCGTTTGTCCGAGCTTTACGGCCATTTCGGTCGCCACTTCGACCGCTTCGAGCTGGGCATCTTCCGCTCTCCCTTCGTCCGAGTACTCTTCCTCGCTGCGAACGATCGCCTTGCGGAGAATTCGATCGTCCAGTGTCGAAATTGGCCGGGGCCTCCCCCGCAGTAGCGTCTCTCTGTGTTTCGCCAGGGTGATTGCGAAGGCCATCGGCGACGAGAACAGGCGCTTCTTCAACAGCATGTGCACAAAGTCGGTACCGAATTCGTATCGTGTCCCTTTGACGCTGTTGGCTCGAACGGCCGTGAAATCGCGCAGCAGGCGATGGATGTCCCGTTCTTCCTCCGAATAGGCGATTTCCAGGCACTCGAGTCGCCGAACGGGAAAGACCGGTTGGCCGTCGGCGTCGACGATGTCGCTCTTCATTCGTCTGACCATGACCCGGTGGAGTTGCCTTTCGTCCGGCATCACGGTCTTGGCGAAGCGTTGGTCGTCGAGCAACTCCAGAAGAGAGGTGAACGATTCCTGATATCCGTTGTGAGGTGTCGCGCTCAGAAAGAGACGATGGGAAAAATGGGGTGCCAGGGTGCGGATCGATCGCGTGCGCTGGCTTTCCAGGGCGTATCGGGTCGCGGCGGCGGGAGCGACGTTATGGGCCTCGTCCACCACGAGAATGTCGAACTTGCGTGGATAGGTCGGGTGAGGAGGGAGGATGTCCTCGAGCAGCCGCAGGCCTTCGCCGGATTTCATCCAGTCCATGGAGGAAACGAGTCGTGGAAAAGACGTCCACGGATTGGCGTGAATGCCGCGTTCCCGGCGGAGCGTCTTGACGTAATCCGTATCGACGATACGGAACTCGAGTCCGAACTTTTCCTGCATTTCCGTCCGCCATTTGACCTGAAGAGACGCGGGACAGACGATCATGACGGATCTCGCTCTGTGACGGACCAGAAGCTCCTGAATGACCAGGCCCGCCTCGATGGTTTTTCCCAAACCGACGTCGTCCGCGATCAACAGATTGACACGAGCCATGTCGATGGCACGGACGAGGGGGTCGAGTTGGTAGTCTTCGATGGTAATTCCGCTTCGGAAAGGGGCCTGAAGGAATGACCTGTCCGCGTTGGTCGCGGCTCCCCAGCGAACGGCGTCCAGAAACGCCTCCAGTTTGTCCGTTTCGTCCCAACCGGTGATTTTAGGCAGTCCCGCTCTTTCGAGGACGCGTGCACCCGGCTCCAACTCCCACAGGACCTGCAGGCTTTCGCCAAGGTAATCTTCGTCGAGGCTGGCCAGAGTGACGAGGTGTTGGCTTCCGTTGCCCGTCGACGAAAAGGCCGATGTCGCCACGTCACCGACCACCCACTGACGGCGTCTGACCTCGACGAACTGACCCGGGTCCGGTACCGACCGATTCCAGACATAACCGTTCGTGTCGGGTCGTGTTCTTTCAGGCATCCGCTTTCGCTCCCGAACCGGTTTTCCTTCGATCCCGGTCCCACCGAGCGACGTGGTCGAGTACGCTCAGTCCGATCGCCTCTCCGAGTTTCGGTGGCACGGCGTTGCCGATCAACCTTCCGACCGATTTCCGGTGGATGGGATTCCCGGGAGGCACGAACGCGTAGTCTTTCGGGAAGCTCTGTAGGATGGCGCCTTCGCGCAACGAAATGGCGCGGTCTTGAGCGGGGTGCCCGAAACGACCGTTCCCGAAGCCGAAGAACTGGGTCGTGATCGTTGGAGCCAGTTCATCCCAGCACATGCGACCGTATACGCTCGGGTAGGTCTTGCCTGTTCCTTTCCTGTGGCAGTCGGCGACCAGTGTCTCTCGCCAATCTCGCCAAGTGCCACCGGGTTTCGAGGCCTGGATGCGCTTCTTGTTCAGATCCGACAAGATAGCTGCCTGGTGCAGAGGATCGGTTTCGTCCACTTCTCCGGCTTTCAATGCGGGTAAATCGGCTATGCTTTCCCTAACCGTGGTTCGATCGGTGCTGAATTCGCAAGGAGAAATCAACCGGATAGGCCCGAGACTCGAAGCCAACAGCACGAGTCGCTGTCGGTGCTGCGGGATGCCGTAGTCCTCGCAATTTACGGTCTCGATGTCGACGTGATAATTGGCGTCGTTAAGGGCCCCGATAAACTCCTCGAAGACCCCTTGACCCCTGAGTCGTGGAACGTTCTCCATCGTGACCAGTTCAGGACAAATTTCCCGAACGAGTCTGGAAAACTGCCGAAGAAGCCACCATCGTTTGTCGTCCGGAGTGGCCTTTTGGTTGTACGTGGAAAACGTCTGGCAGGGGGCACATCCGGCCAAGAGACGGATGCCGTTTTTCCGGAAAAATCTCTCGATATCGCTCGCCGTCAATTCCTCGACGGGTTTCAGGAGGAATTTGGCTTTGTTGTTCGCCGAGAAGGGATATTCACAAGCGGGGTCGATATCGATCCCGAGCTGGACATCGATGCCCGCTCTTTCGAGTCCGTGAGTCAGGCCCCCGGCACCGCAGAACAAATCCACCGCCCAGATTTTCCGGTTCGATCGCTGTTTCTGGTTGCGAGTTCCTTCGAAGCAATGCATAACTTTCGGATCCTTCCCGATTCGCCCTGGAATTGTCCGAAGCCGCGCCCCCGGCTTTCACCCAACGGACAGTGAAAATTGACTTTTTCCGATAATTTCATAGTCTTTCATGCTGGAGATGTCAATCGAAACGGGGCCATCTTAGCATCAATGTCATTGACTTAAGAGAACGCTGCCAATGTTTTTGCTTGCAAATGTAATAAGTTATGCTATTATCCCCTCAGTAGAAAAGGGGTCGTATATTAGTTTTCAAGGAGGCGACATATGTTTACAGAAAAATTTGATGAAAACACTGCGGTTGGCACAGAAGGTGCTTTCCAGAATTTGTGCCAAACTTGTCGGATTTCTCAATAAATATCTTCATTCTCCTGAATTTTTTCACCGACATCGTTTGTCTGAAAAATATTTTTCCCGCAATCGTAAACTCCCCTTCAGCACCATGATACTTTTCCTCATGAATTTTGTCCGCTGCTCCTTACAAAAGGAACTTGACGGGTTTTTTCAACTTTTTCTATTTTCCGATCGCTCCGAAAGAAAGGTTACCGCTAGCGCGTTTTGTCGAGCCAGACGCAAAATTTCTTTCGAGGCTTTTGTTGATCTGAATCAGAGACTACTCTCCTTCTTTTATCAGTCCTTCCCTGTTCGGCGCTGGATGGGATTTCGTCTACTGGCTGTCGACGGATCTACCTT
>ENA-OSEO01003352-OSEO01003352.1-sediment-metagenome-genome-assembly--contig:-NODE-3352-length-19220-cov-5.140730_pt1 | contig 19220 bp, 8 predicted proteins | sample MGYA00237883_ERZ534232 | MGnify/ENA metagenome assembly ERZ534232
TGCTCATCCACTTTCATGGCTCCAGCTACGTTCCCAAACGGGCCGGACATGATTGCGGGCGTCCTCTCATCGTGGCCGTCGTGAATCTCGGTTCGGGCTCGGCCGTCTACGAGAATCCGTTTCGCGAGGAATCCACGTTCCCCAGATTGGTAGAAGCGATCCGTAGGGCAGTTTCCGAGAAGGTCTCCCATGACATGAAGGTCTCTGCGATCTACCTGAGTTCGTTCAGCGCGGGATACGGTGCCGTTCGGGCAATCCTGGAGAATCATTCATCGCTGGTGGACGGCATCGTGTTGCTGGACGGCCTCCACACAGACTATGTGCCGTCCGGCTGCGTCCTGTCGCAGGGCGGCACGCTCAACCCGGAGAGACTGAAGGGATTCCTGGAATATGCGCGCCTGGCCGCGGCCGGCCGGAAACGGTTTCTGATCACGCACTCGGAGATCTTCCCCGGCACCTATGCGAGCACGACGGAGACCGCAGGTTATCTGATCGACTCGCTGCATCTGCGGAGGCATCCGGTGCTCCAATGGGGTCCCGTGGGCATGCAGATGGTGAGCGAGACCCGTCGGAACGGTCTGACCATCCTCGGTTTCGCGGGCAACAGCGCCCCGGACCACGTGGATCATCTTCATGGATTGCCGGCATTCCTGAAGATGATCCTGGACGGGGGTGTCACGGGCGAAACCCCGTAGATCCCTCGCGAGCCAGTACTGATTCCACGTCGCCAAGACCCACGGACAGACGAGTCTGTCCGTGCCACTACAAAGTGGTCTTTCGCATACTCTCTCACGGCCGGGAGCGACCCTTTTCGCGGATCTGGCGGAGGAGGGCGGCCATCTCCCTGACCTTCTCGGGGTTCTGCGCCGCGAGGTTGTTCTTTTCGCCGAGGTCGTTCCTCAGGTTGTAAAGCTGCGGCTGCGGGTCGTTGCCAAGCTCGGTGTTCGTGTTCTTGTTGAAACGGGCGCCTTTGCTGGGCTCGATGTACTTCCAGTCGCCCTGGATCAGAGAGAGCGTGCCGGCGTGCTCGACGAGGAGGTCCCGGCCGGCCGGCGTGCGGCCCAGCAGAGCGGCCGAGACGTCGAAGCTGTCGGGGGCGTCGGCCTCCGCGAGTCTCTGGCCTGTCAGGGTTGCCAGCGAGGACAGTAGGTCGATCTGGCATAGCAGAGCGTCCGCCGTCCCCGGTGCGATCCGGCCCGGATGGCGGACGACGAAGGGGACCCGCGTGCCTGCGTCGAACACGCTGTACTTGCCACCGCGAAGGGGTCCGCCGGGCTTGTGGTCGCCGAGTAGTTCAACCGCCTGATCCTTGTAGCCGTCGTCCACGACCGGACCGTTGTCGCTCGTGAAGATCACCATTGTGTTGTCTGCGAGATTGAGCCTGTCCAGAGTCTTGAGGATCTCACCGACGCACGCGTCGAGTTGGACGATGGCGTCGCCGCGGGGTCCCATGCCGCTTTTGCCCGCAAAGCGCGGGTGTGGCATGCGCGGGACGTGGATGTCGTGCGTAGCGAAATAGAGGAAGAAAGGCTCGGCCTGGTGCCGCTCGATGAACCGCACGGCCTTGGCGGTGATCATGTCGGCCATGTCCTCATCGACCCAGCGGGCGGCCTTGCCGCCGGACATGTACCCGATCCGGCTGACGCCGTTGACGATGGTCATGTCGTGACCGTGACTGGGGTGCATCTTGAGCAACTCGGGATGCTCCCGGCCGGTGGGCTCATCACCGACGGGCCGGCCGTAGCTGACGCGAATCGGGTCGTTCGGGTCCAGGCCGACGACCCGGCGGTCCTCGACGTAGACGCAGGGCACGCGGTCGCCCGTGGCGGGGATGAGGAAGCAATGATCGAATCCGATGTCGAGCGGGCCAGGCTTGATTTCGCCGTTCCAATCGAGCTCGCCCGCGCCGAGCCCGAGGTGCCATTTGCCGATGGCGGCAGTCTTGTAGCCCGCCCGCTGCATCAGCGCGGGCAGAGTGGTCCGCCCCGGCTCGACGATCAGACGGGCGTCGCCCGGGAGGACGCCGGTGCCCTTGCGCCGCCAGGCGTATTCGCCCGTCAGCAGGGCGTAGCGCGAGGGCGTGCAGGTGGCCGAAGCGGAATGGGCGTTCGTGAAACGAATCCCTTCCTTCGCCAGCCGGTCGATGTTCGGCGTCGCTGCCCTCGTCGCGCCGTAACAGCTCACGTCGCCGTAACCGACATCATCGGCGTAGATAAGCACCACGTTGGGCTGTCTCTTCTGCGCCGCATGGCCCTCAGTTGGAAACAGAACGGCCGCCGCCGCCAGGCCCATAGACTTCAAGAACGTTCGACGCGATGTCTGCTCCACCGTCATAAGACCCACTCCCGTTTGTGCTGTTCATACGCTGCCGTCGTCTCCGCACGAGCGGAGCACCGAAGTCGTGCCGCTCCATGGTAGACCACGAACGACGCTCGATCAATGAAATTGACGCCACAAGGGTGCCCATCCGACGGGTGATGGCGAAATGGAGGAGCGCTATTGGGGTCTTTCTCGAGGGGCTGAGGGCTGGAGGGTACGTCTACACTCGGTTGGCGCCCGCGGTTCTCGTGGGGTCTCCGGCACGCCGGGGAACGCCTGGCCGCGTCGCCCGGTCGGACGGGTCCGTGCGCGACCGTGTGCAAAGGTCCTGTGAGGGGATCGTTATGTCCTTCTGGCGCGAATCACAATTCCCACCCACGGCGCCTGCCCCGCGCGGGCCTCCCGCCTGCGTCTATCGACGAGAGTTCCCGCTTGGATGACGATGCGAGTCATTTCTTCGTCGATCCTGTGTCTCCGCGCGACATCCGTCCCGGTGAGTGTGAGTCATCGCACTTTGGTCCGATGGGCCAGAAGTGCCTCGAAACGTGGGAGCGATCCGCGGGAAAGCGTTTTTGATGAGATGGGTTTTGGTCCGCGATCTCAAGAGGAGAGAGAATGAAACGGTTGCTTCTGTGGGGGAGTATCGTTGCGGGCTTGCTGGCCGCCCCGGCGGGGGCGGATCTGGTCCAGCTCGACAATGCGGGTTTTGAAACCGGCGATCTGGACGGCTGGACCGCGTTCGAAGGCAGCGAAGGCTGCATCGAGGTCGTCACAAGTTGGTGGGACCACCATACGGGTACCATGTGGACACCTGTTCCTGGAGGCGGAACGTACTTCGCTGTGCTGGAAGCCGGTGCGGAAAATGAGCACGTCTCCCTGTCTCAGGAGTTCGTCGGATCGGCCGGCGAGGTCCTGTCCTTTGAGTATTTCTGGGATAGCGGGGAGAACGGAGACGACCCTGCCCATGACGGGGCTCGAGGTGGCGTGTTCCGCGGCTCGACTTTCACAAAGTTGTTCCAGTACGATGCCGCGACCGACGCGGACACCGTGTGGATCCCCATGAGCTATGTGTTGCCGGCAGACGACACCTACACGCTGATCTTCGAGGTCTGGAACGACGATGACAACGAAGTCCCGAGTTTTCTCGGTGTGGACGTGGCTACGACGCCGGCGCCGGCAGGTGTGTTGCTTGGTTTCCTCGGCCTGGGGGTCGCCGGGCTGAGACTACGCAAGTCTGTGTGATGGTTTCATAGACCGGTTTCCGAACGGTCGATGACGAATCGGCGGGCGACGCCTCGATCGGAGGCGTCGCCCGCACGAGGAAGAGCGCCTGTCCAGAGGCAATCCGTGCGCTTTCCGAAATCAACGTCGAAATCCTGTCACGTGGCGATGATCCGGAGGCTGTCGGACTCTCGCCCGTCGTCTCGGGCCGGGTAGTCGTCGTACTACTGGAGCTTGATCCGGATATCGGAAACGCCCGTGCTGCTCGCCGGGCTTGCCCGCGGGGCAGTCCGGTCCACGCGCGAGCGACCCTCGTTATCCCATGAGCCGGCCGTGCAGTATCTCGATCGCGACGTCCATCTGTCGGTTCCTTCCGTGCTGCGTTCCCACTCCTTGTCAGGTCGCCGTCGCGGGTCGCGACCTGAGTCGACGTCATAGATCATGTTCGCGTTGTCATCCCGCACCTCTCCTCGCGGGCCGCGCCCGCCTTGTGCGCAGAATCACCTGCTGACAACTGGGAGTTCTCGCACCTGCCGTGCAGCGGCGTGCTCCGCGATCCCTGAAAAAAAACGTCGTAGACCGGCCTGTTGCGCGCAGGCCCCGCCGGGGGACTGCGAATCTTCAGATGAGTTGCGAAAGCCTGCGACAGAAGCGTCGCGGCAATCGCGGCCGCGGTCTGCAGGGCGCAATGTTACAACACCGCGTCCTGGCCATGAGCGGGAGCCCCAATACCCGCCGCAACGTGGTCCGTCGGCAATCGATGCCGCTTGGCCGGAGGACTTGGCCCTGCTGGGCAGGGAAGGAGGTTAGGAGAATGAGTTGCTCAAGGAGAGACTGCTCGTCGTGCTGGAGGGAACGCCGCCCGCAAGGGGGCTTCACGGTGGTTGAACTCCTGGTGGTGATCGCGCTCGTAGCGCTGCTGACGGGGCTGCTCCTGCCCGCCCTGCACACCGCGAAGGGCAAGGCGGCCATGCTGCAGTGCCAGTCTCATCTCAGGTCCCTGGGGGCCGCGGTCCGCATGTATGCCGATCAGCACGGGGGACGCTTCCCCATGGTGACGGACTGTAATCAGACCCCTTTGCAGGTGCGCCGGCGACTGGAGCCCTACGTGGGCGAGCCGAAGGTCTTCCTCTGTCCGCGCGATCCGGCGCAGCCCACGCCTCCCGGCGGAAGCTACGACTGGCTCGTGCGGAACGACCCGACCACAAGCCTCGCGGGGAAGAGCCTGGATGTGCTCCGTCACCTCAGTGCCCTGGCGATGGGCGGCGATCGGCTTTCCGGATGGCACAAACCCAAGACGATTAATGTGGTCTATGGCGATGGCCACGTCGAGCAGATCAGCGAGCAGGCCTGGATGGATATCCTCCTGTCTCGCCTCCGGTGATTCTCTACTATTCTATGTCGGCGCAAATTCGCCGAGAAAGGAAGTGTGTCATGAGAAGCAAGCAGTTGACGGTGCGGTGTGGATTCCTGGCGGTTTTGATGATGGTGAATGCGTGTGTCTCGGCGGCCCCGAACCTCGGGCAGCCCGTCCCCGGCCTGACGAGTCACGTCCAGGCCGACACGGCCTTCAACGACTACGTCCTTCCTACCGTCAAGACGCCGGACTTCCACTATTACATGACGTGGCGCGGCCTCGTGGTCACCATGTCGTGTGCGACCAGCGGCGCGACCATTCGGTACACCACGGATGGCCGCACTCCGACGTCCTCCTCGAACCTCTACTTCCTCCCCTTGCTCATCACCCGGCCGATGGTCCTCAAGGGGCGGGCCTTCAAGACGGGCATGATCAGCAACACCGTCCGCGTCGCGTACATTGGCATCACCCCCTACTGATCCGCGGCGCGCACCGCAGGAATCGGCAGATGACATCGCGGGCCCGATCCGCTCCTCAGGGTGCCCAGGAAACCCGGACGGTGAAAGGCTCGCGGTGTTGTCGGGTCCTCTGGCGCAGCAGCTTTCGATGGGACCGGAGCGGTTTCCTTCCCGAGTTGTGCAGGCGGCCCGCCGACGGCTATAATTGCGCCGGTCGGCACGGACGGATGCGCCCGTGTGACACGAATGATTGAGACGAGGGCCGTGCAATGAACAAGACGTTCTGCATGTCGTTGACGATCCTGTGGCTGGCGGTGAATCCCGGTGTGGCGCCGGGGGCGGCGGGAACCGTTGCCGTGCGGCTGGACCGTGATGCTTCGTCGCGGGTGAAGTTCGGGGCGCAGCGGTTGAGCGCGGCGCTCCGCACGGCGGGCTATGAGCCGACGGCCTTCGTCGCAGACGGGTCAGGGACGCCGGTCGTCGCGGTGACCGTGGCACCGCGGAGCGGACAGGACGAGAGCTATCACCTGCTGCGGAAACCCGACGACGAGTATCTGGTGACGGGTTTCGGAGAGTCGGGGGCTCTGTATGGGTGCCTGGAGCTGGCGCGCCGGGTTGTGGCTGAGGGGAAACTGCCGGGGGAACTGGATGGGACGGAGGGTCCTGCGTTTCGACTGCGCGGGCCGTGCGTCGCCATGCAGTTGACGACGATCCTGCCCGGGCGGGACACGTACGAGTACCCGTACACGCCGGAGCATTTCCCCTTCTTCTATGACAAGAGCCACTGGATCGAGTACCTGGATTTCCTGGTCGAGAATCGGTTCAATACGCTGTACCTGTGGAACGGGCATCCGTTCGCGTCGCTGGTGAAACTCGAGGAGTACCCGTATGCCTTGGAGGTGTCTGAGGAGGTGTATCGACGCAACGTCGAGATGTTCCGCTTCTTGACCGAGGAGGCGGACCGGCGCGGGATCTGGGTCGTCCAGATGTTCTATGACATCTTCGTGTCCCAGCCGTTTGCCGAGCATCATGGGATCGAGACGCAGCATCGGGCGCCGACGGAACTGGTCTCGGACTACAACCGTAAGTCGATCGCGAAGTTCATCGAGACATATCCCAACGTGGGGCTGCTGGTCTGCTTGGGCGAGGCGCTGCGCGGGCAGGAGAACCAGGAGAAGTGGATGAATGAGACCGTGATCCCCGGCGTGAAGGACGGCATGCAGCGACTGGGGTTGACGCAGGAGCCGCCGGTCGTGGTGCGGGCGCACTCGATCGCGGACCCCAAGGCCCTGATGGAGTCGGCGCTGCAGCACTACCGCAACCTCTACACCATGGCCAAGTACAACGGCGAGTCGCTGACTACGTACGAGCCCCGCGGTGAGGGCCGGCAGGTGCACCGGGACCTGAGCCGGCTGGGTTCAACGCACGTGATCAACGTCCACATCCTGGCGAATCTGGAGCCGTTCCGGTATGGAGCGACGGAGTTCATTCGTCGCAGCGTGCTGGCCTGCCGGGACCGGCTCGGCGCCCAGGGGCTGCACCTATATCCGCTGGCGTACTGGGATTGGCCGCACACGCCGGACCTGGGCGATGCAGACGCGAAGCAGTATGAACGCGACTGGATCTGGTTCGAGGCGTGGGCGCGCTATCTGTGGCAACCGGACCGCGAGCCCGAGGCCGACCATCGATACTGGGTCCGGCGGCTCGCCGAAACCTTCGGCAGCGAGCCGGCGGCAGAGTTGATCCTGTCGGCGTACAATGACTCAGGCAACTGCGCCCCGATGCTCCTGCGGCGGTTCGGAATCACCGAGGGCAACCGGCAGACCCTTTCGCTCGGAATGTTCCTGGACCAGTTGGTGGACCCGGAGCCGTACAAGCCCTTCAGCGGCCTATGGGAGTGGCAATCGCCTCCGGGCGAGCGGCTGGCGGAGTACGCGCGGAGGGAATGGGCGGGCCAGGCGCATGAAGGGGAGACGCCGGTGTCGGTGATCGAGGAGGCGTCGAGGTTCGCAGCCCGGGCGGTGGAGGCGATCGAGAAGGCGGCGCCGTCGGTGACGAGGAATCGGGACGAGTTCGAGCGGTTGCGGAACGACGTGCATTGCATCCGGCTGATGAGCGAGAACTACGCCGAGAAGGTCTGTGCGGCACTGCTCGTGCTGCGGTATGGATACAGCCGGGACAAGCAGGACATGCAAAGGGCGGCGGGGCACCTGGAGAAGAGCCTGGAGATCTACCGGGCCCTGGCGGACCGCACGGCCGAGACCTACCGCTACGCCAACACCCTGCAGACGAGCCATCGACGCATCCCGGTCCGATGTTGGAAAGACGGCCAGCCGTATTACTTCCACTGGCGCCAGATGCTCCCTCTCTACGAGGAGGAACTGGCGCAGTTCCAGCAGCGCGTGGCCGGCCTGGAATAGGCTGATGCAGACTGGCGAGGACTGAAACGGTGGGGGGAACGACCTGGCCGGGGTCAGAAATTCCTCATCCAGGCTGGCCACTCCGCCAGCGTCATGCCTCCCGCCTGGGTGTAGGGGCCCGCCGTGTTGAACCGGCGGTGCCACTTCACCTGCCACAATTCCTTGAGTCGAACCCTGCGGATCGAGAAATCCAGAAACAGCATGTTGATGGCCCCGTCATGGCGATTGGTGCAGAAATGGTTCATTTCACCAGCCGGGCTCGTACCGCCGCTGGTGCGGGGTTCGCCATCGAACTGCGGCGGGGGATCGGTATGGACGGGCGTGCCGTCCACATACGTGCAATCGGCAAAGAGCGGCACCATACCGGCGGTCTTGACGTCCGGACTCTTCCAGTAATTGTCCCAGCGTCCGCCGGTGAGCCCCTGACCACCGGTGTACTCACTGATCCCATAGCTGCCGACATCGCCTCGTCTGGCACCCCAGTCGGTAGGGCTCAGATAGACGCCCCACGCCCGGTTCGGATGTTGCGCTCCCGTCTCTGTACCCGACCAATCCGTGCCGGGTCTGGTGGCGACCGGGCACAGGTACAGGTCGTTGCCGTCGCCGATATACGGGCGCAGCGCGGATATCCACATCAGATTGCTGGCGCCCGCGGGCGAACTATACGGGCCGGTGGGAAAATACCCGCGAAAATCGTTGGTGTACATCCGCAAAGCGAGGCCCCATTGTTTCACGTTGCCTTGACAGGCCATGTTCCGCGCCTGACTCCTGGCCCGCTGCAAGGAGGGCATCAGGATCGCCATCAGCACCGCGATGATGGCGATGACCACGAGAAGCTCGATCAGCGTAAATCCTTTCGCTTTCATGGATCGATCTCCTGTCCTTTCGGTCTCAGAACGGCATGTGAATCGGCTTCTGCAGACCCGCAAGCCAGGCAATCTCTGCGGCGGACAGCGCCTCGCCATAGACCCGCAAATCGTCCATCGCACCGTGGAACATGGGCATGCCCGAGGCCCGGTTGTCGCCGCCGATCACGTGCGTGGTCCCAAACGTGATGTCGGTCCCCGCCGACGGATGGGTCGCTTCGAGCCGGCCGTCGATATACAGATAGCAGGCATCGGCCTCCTTGTCCCGGATCCAGGCCACATGGTGCCACGTATTGTCTCTCAGATCCGTCGTTCCACGCAGATCGATCTGGCCATCGTTCCAGTACAGGCGCAGTTGCCCCGCGGCATGCAGTTCCCAATTGGCGTTGGGCGCGTCGGGGTAGTTGCCGAGAACAATGCCCACCCTCTGGGTCTCGCCGAGATTCTCCATGCCGGGCAGCGGGACCCTGATCCAAGCCGTCAGGGTGTTGGACGAAGAGCCCACCGTCAACAGCGACGCCAGAGACAATCGATGCCGAACGCCGTCGAACTCCAGTGCCCCGTCGATCTTGCCGGCCACCCATCGTCCCTCACCAATGACAAGGATGCCGTCATTGCCCTGCCCGCTGTGATCGCGGGCCGTCGATCCTGCCCCCTCGTCAAAGGGCCACCAGCCCGTGAGGTTCTCCTCGTCCGGCGCGGCGGGCGTGATCAATTCAGGCAGCTTGGGATACCGTCGGATGTCATCGATGTACAGGGTACCGGTCGCGTCGGCGCCCTCAATGCCAATGGCCAAGCGTCTGACGTCCGTCAGATCGGCGCCCACCGTGGACAGATCGATGTTCCACGGCTGCCAAGCCACCCTGGCAACGTCGGCAGCATCACCTTCGTAGACGACCTTGGTGTCGTTGATCTTGATATACAGCCGGCCCGTGTTGTCGCTCGCACCGCAGAAATGGAGAGCCAGCGTCTTGACCCCGTGCCGCGTCCAGTCTTGGGGCGCGTCGAAGAGCCGCTCGGCCTCCGAGTAAGACGGGGAACTGATATTGCTGTACGTCAGCGGCATGGACTGACGCCCGCTATACACAATTGTTTGTTCGGCAAACGGGGAGTCCAAATAGCCGACCTGCGACCCGGTACCGTTCTCCCAGCCGTCGATCCAGGTATCGTAGATCCGGTTCTCGTCGTCGTTGTAGCTCTCGAAGTCGTCGACGACAAGGTACTCCTGCGTGGAGAAACTCCAGACGTCGCCCTCCCAGACGGCGATGGGCGCGGCCTCGTTGACCTCGTCGACTCTCCAGTAGTAGGTCCGCGCCAAGTCCAGCGGGCCCGGATCGAGACGGGGTTCGGAGACGACAACGCCCGGCGCCGTGCCCTCGACCACCGCCTGTTCCTCGGTGCTCAGGTACACCTTGTGCACGGCCGCCTCTCGTCCGGCGCGCCAATGCAGGGTGAGTTGCGGCTCGACTTCCGTCATCCCCGAGGCCGGGTCCGGCTGCCGCGCCCGCACGGGGATATGCAGGAAACGGACTTCGCTCAGACCGGTCTGGGGAGTAACGCCGCCCCAGTTGCTCTCAATGGTCAGTCTGACGTACCGGGCGACGACTCCCCCGAGAGCGACGACCGTGTTCGCCGTGTAGGCCGCGGAACCCGTCGCCCGGGCGAACGGCGGCACATCTTCCAGCACCGTCCAGTTCCCGCCGTCGACCGAATACTCGATCGTGACATCCTTGGCGCCGAAGCCGAGGGCACCCTCAATCGTCTGGTTGGAGTTCCAGACCCACAGTTCATGCAAACGGTAAACGTCGTCGAACTCGTACCGGATCCAATTCGGCAGAGCCCCGGCACTCATCCACATTTGCACTTCATTCGTCGAGTGCTCGTCGTCGGCGTTGAGCCCGGAGCCGTCGACCGTGTTCTGCGGCCCCATGTCGGGCGCACTGCTGGACGCGGTGGCCGTCACGTTCGCAATCGGATAGGAGTACGGCTCGACCGTGAAGTCCCAGACGTCGCCCTTGAAGATCGTGTGGTCCGGCGTGCCGTTGACTTCGTCGATCCGCCAGTAGTACGTCTGCCCAAACGCCAGCGGGCCGGCCGCATATGCGGACGCCGCCTGGTCCCGGCCAACCAACACACCGAGCGGGTTGGCCCGATCGGCCGCCTTGACATCCGCAGGATTCGTGCCGAAGTACACGTCATGCGTCGCCGCGTGCCGCCCCGGTGTCCAGGCCAGAGCCACCTCGTCATACCCCACATCGACCGCTCCATCGGCAGGCTGCGGAGACGACGCCAGACGGTAATCCACGAGGCCTCCCGCAATCGTCCCTACTTCGTCTTGCGACAGCGCGCGGCTGTAGATTTGAAGATCGTCCATCACACCGTGGAACATGGGCACGCCCGACGCCCGGTTGTCGCCGCCGATCCGGTGCGTCGTCGCGAAGGTGATGTCCGTCCCCGCCGAGGGGTGGGTCGCCTCCAACTGACCATCGATATACAGGTAGCAGGCATCGGCCTCCTTGTCCCGGACCCATGCGACGTGATGCCACGTGTTGTCCCTCAGATCGGTCGTTCCGCGCAGATCGATCTGGCCACCGTTCCAGTAGAGGCGCATCTGTCCCGCGGCGTGCAGTTCCCAATTCGTGTTCGGACTGTCGGGATAGTTGCCCAGGACGTCCCCGACTCGCGTGGAGGCCCCCAAACCCTCGGTGCCGACCAGTGGGACCTTGATCCATACCGCAAAGGTGTTCGATGACGAGCCGATCGGCAGCACGGACGACAGCCGCACTTGATCGCCGTCAAAGGCCAGGGCGCCACCTCTGACGCCGGCGACCCACTGCGGGTCGCCCACGAACGTCCCGTCATTGCCGTGGCCGCTTTGATCGTGGACCGTCGTTCCGGACCCTTCGTTCAAAGGCCACCAACCCACCAGATGGGGATCGTATTGCCCGAGGACCGGCGAGGCCGCCACCCACAGTCCTATGAGGAGAGACACAAGAAAGGGTCTTCTACACATGACGTTCCTCCTTTTCCACACGTTGACCGCTTCGCGCCAACCACCACCGGTTCTGCCGCCTGCGCGCGACTCGCCGCGTCACAAGAGTGGATTCACGCCTGCGCGGGAGCGACAGCATTGAATCCGCGTCTACGCATCCGCATCTCCGCGGGGCCGGTATCTTGTGGCTCACAGGGCCGGCCCACCACCGTCCATTGTAGACCAATGGGGGCCAGGAATCAAGGGCGGCGTTGCTGCGTGGTGTCTTTATAGGGTCTCGGACATCCGGGATTTGTGCGACCGATGGGTGTTTCCTCCAAGAGGCGGAACGTGGTTCGTAGTGACGCCGTAAGGCGTTATCTTCTACGCTCCTTCCGCGGGAAACGCCAAGACTTGAAGATATGCGGTCACGCCGCTCGTCTCGGTGGCGTCGAAGCGTGGGAGCGCGGCCGAGATCTATAGGGCCGGTGGGGCGACGATTCGCCCCAAGATCGAGAAGTTGAACGGCGTCTCATCGCTGTCATTGCTCAGAAAGCTGATTTGTCCGCTTCGGGTGGCTATGGTCGTGGTATTCAGGCGGACGGTGAACGTATCCGAGGCGCCGGCCGCGAGAACCATGGATAGGCCCTCCACCAATGTGAAGCCGTACGGAACCGTGATCCAACCCACGATCAGGTTCGAGCCGCCTTCGTTGCGCACGGTGAATGTCCGCTCGATCGGCCCAGATCCCTGCGCGACGCTGCCGAAGTCCGTGCCATCGTCAGCCGTGGGGGTTGTATCGCCGTCGGTGATCGAGATCCCATTGCACAGCACTACAATCTCCGCCGGCAGAGCCTGCACCGCCCCTTTGATCCGGAAGTTGAAAGGATTCTCGTTGCTGTCGTTGTTCGTGAAGGTGATGTCGCCGGTCTTCGTGCCCCCGGTGGCGGTATCCAGCCGGACCGTGAACGTATCCGAAGCTCCCGCGTCCAGACTCGCAGGCAGACCTTCGACCACACTGAACCCCGTCGGCACATTCACCGTCCCCAGTGTCAGCGTCGCTGTCCCGGTGTTATAAACCGTGAACGTCCGCGTCGGACCCGGCTCGCCCTGAATCGCCGTACCGAAGTCCGTGTGATCCGTCGTGCTCGGACTGACGTCGCCATCCCAGATGACCAGGCCGTTGCCCTGCACCTCCACTTCCGGCGCCTGCGGCGCCAGGATCCGTCCGACGATCGAGAAGTTGAACGGCGTCTCATCACCATCGTTGTTTAAGAAGCTGATTTGTCCGCTTCGGGTTGCTATGGTCGTGGTATTCAGGCGGACGGTAAAAGTATCCGAGGCTCCGGCCGCCAGGCTCGTGGACAAACCCTCCACCACTGTGAAGCCATACGGAACGGTGAGCCAACCGACAATTAAGGTCGAACCTCCTTCGTTGCACACCGTGAAGGTCCGCTCGATCGGCGCAGATCCCTGTGCGACGCTGCCGAAGTCCGTCCCATCGTCAGTCGTGGGGGTTGTGTCCCCATCAGTGATCGAGATTCCCTTGCCCAAGACCACGATCTCCGCCGGCGGCGCCTGCACCGTCCCTTTGATCCGGAAGTTGAAAGGATTCTCGTTGCTGTCGTTGTTCGTGAAGGTGATGTCGCCGGTCTGGATTCCTCCGGTGGCGGTGTCCAGCCGGACCGTGAACGTATCCGAAGCTCCCGCGTCCAGACTCGCAGGCAGACCTTCGACCACGCTGAACCCCGTCGGCACATTCACCGTCCCCAGTGTCAGCGTCGCTGTCCCGGTGTTATAGACCGTGAATGTCCGCGTCGGACCCGGCTCGCCCTGAATTGCCGTACCGAAGTCCGTGTGATCCGTCGTGCTCGGACTGACGTCGCCGTCCCAAATAACCAGGCCGTTGCCCCGCACCTCCACTTCCGGCACCTGCGGCGCCAGGATTCGCCCGATGATCGAGAAGTTGAATGGACTCTCGTCACTGTCGTTGTTTAAGAAGCTGATTTGTCCGCTTCGGGTTGCTATGGTCGTGGTACTCAGGCGGACGGTAAAGGTATCCGAGGCGCCAGGCGCGAGAACCGTGGACAGGCCCTCCACCAATGTGAAGCCGTACGGAACCGTGATCCAACCCACGATCAGGTTCGAGCCGCCTTCGTTGCGCACGGTGAATGTCCGCTCGATCGGCCCAGATCCCTGCGCGACGCTGCCGAAGTCCGTGCCATCGTCAGCCGTGGGGGTTGTATCGCCGTCGGTGATCGAGATCCCATTGCACAGCACTACAATCTCCGCCGGCAGAGCCTGCACCGCCCCTTTGATCCGGAAGTTGAAAGGATTCTCGTTGCTGTCGTTGTTCGTGAAGGTGATGTCGCCGGTCTTCGTGCCCCCGGTGGCGGTATCCAGCCGGACCGTGAACGTATCCGAAGCTCCCGCGTCCAGACTCGCAGGCAGACCTTCGACCACACTGAACCCCGTCGGCACATTCACCGTCCCCAGTGTCAGCGTCGCTGTCCCGGTGTTATAAACCGTGAACGTCCGCGTCGGACCCGGCTCGCCCTGAATCGCCGTACCGAAGTCCGTGTGATCCGTCGTGCTCGGACTGACGTCGCCATCCCAGATGACCAGGCCGTTGCCCTGCACCTCCACTTCCGGCGCCTGCGGCGCCAGGATCCGTCCGACGATCGAGAAGTTGAACGGCGTCTCATCGCCGTCGTTGTTTAAGAAGCTGATTTGTCCGCTTCGGGTTGCTATGGTCGTGGTACTCAGGCGGACGGTGAAGGTATCCGAGGCTCCGGCCGCCAGGCTCGTGGACAGGCCCTCGACCAAGGTAAAGCCATACGGAACGGTGAGCCAACCGACGATCAAGGTCGAGCCGCCTTCGTTGTGCACGGTGAATGTCCGCTCGATCGGCGCAGATCCCTGCGCGACACCGCCGAAGTCCGTCCCATCGTCAACCGCGGGGGTCGTGTCCCCATCGGCGATCGGGATCCCGTCACCCAGGACCGCGATCTCCGCCGGCGGAGCCTGCACCGTCCCTTTGATCCGGAAGTTGAAAGGATTCTCATTGCTGTCGTTGTTCGTGAAGGTGATGTCGCCAGTCTGGATTCCTCCGGTGGCGGTATCCAGCCGGACCGTGAACGTATCCGAAGCCCCCGCGTCCAGACTCGCAGGCAGACCTTCGACCACGCTGAACCCCGTTGGCACATCTACCGTCCCCAACGTCAGGACCGCTGCCCCGGTGTTATAAACCGTGAACGTCCGCGTCGGACCCGGCTGGCCCTGAATGGCGGTACCGAAGTCCGTGTGATCCGTCGTGCTCGGACTGACATCGCCATCCGCGATCACTCTGCCGTTGCCCCGTACCTCCACTTCCGGCACCACAATCCGCCCGGAGATCGAGAAGTTGAAAGGGCTCTCGTCGGTGTCATTGTTTGTGAAACTGATCTGTCCGCTTCGGGTGCCCTTCGTCGTGGTATCCAGCCGGACGGTAAACGTGTCCGAAGCCCCCGCGGCCAGACTCGTCGGCAGACCCTCCATCAGTGTGAAACCGCTCGGGACCGTGACGTGTCCCAGTGTCAGTGTCAAGCCACCCTCATTGCGAACCGTGAACGTCCGATCGATCGGTGTGGCCCCCTGCGCTACGACGCCGAAGTCCGTCCCGTCGCCAGCGTCAGGGGTCGTATCCCCATCCGTGATCGAAACGCCACTGCCCAGGACCACAATCTCCGCAGGAGGGACGAGCGAATGATTGCCGAAGTCCTTGTTTGCCACATGCTCACCCGGGCGGAGAACCACCGTATGTGTGCCGGGCGGCGACGCCGGATAAGACTGTCGCCATTCGTCCTGAGGCACTTCGGCGACAATGTAGGTGCCCGCCTGGAGATTCGTGAAGGCATAGCTCCCGTCGCTTCTGGTGGTTGCCTTGGGCTCGAGGGCGTTCCAGCTTCCATCCGCGTTCAGATCGAGATAGACCTCCCAGTCGGGCAGACCCGGCTCACGGCTGTCCCACACACCGTCGTCGTCCAGATCGTTCCACACGCTGCCTCGGATCTCGCCTGGAAGGGACTGGTCGTGAACCGTGAGGACGTAGTACGCGGAGTCCGTCGTTTCGCCGATGACGGCCACTCCCCACACGCCCGTCGCGCCTGCGGTGAAGGTCAGCAGTTCATCGTCGCCGGCGCCGGCACTGCCGGCCTGCGCGTCGTAATCCGTTCGACTGCCGGATGTACGGGTCGGACTGAACAGGTATACGGACAAATCCGCGGTGCCGAAGACAATGTCCACCTCCAGATCGTACGTATGCCCGGCCGTCAGAGCGATGTCGTACATCTGCAGCACAGCCCCGCTGTGGATGGAATCCGCCTTGGACGAGCCTACCGTCAACTCGGGGACACTCCACTCCGCTTCGATCGTGTAGGGGCTGGCGGAACCGTTATAGACCTCCGCATAATGCTCGGCATTGCCCCACAGGTGACCGTTGGTCACGACGAAATCACAACCGGTGTCGGCCAGTTCGGAGGAGACGTAGGGCGAGCTGAAGTCGCTGTTGTCGTCGATACGGATATCGTGGTCCGTGGAAGGTCTGATTCCGACCCCGCACCAATCTGAGTCGTCCACGGCAAAAGAGAACCGCTTGGGGATGGCGGAGTAAAGCACCGGGGTATCATTCCTGAGGCGCGTAGCGGACGGCAGCCCACCAGTGGCCATAGCCTTGATCGAGAAATTCGCCGTCGCATCGTACGTTGTCAAGTCCGTCCAGGTAGTCCCATCGTGGCTGTAGTAGCTTTGCCCGGCTCCGGCCATACATAAAGAACTATAGCCCTCGATGGCACGGTCGAACGCCAGCGGGTATGTCCCGCCATTCGTGATGTGCAGGTAGACGTAGAAATCATCCCCGGCCTCCAGGGAAACCGGCGCCGGCAGGTCGATGCTGTGCGAACCCGCGAAGGGGCAGGTTCCCGTCGCCGAAGCCAATAATCCCCCCAGACTGCCTCCGCTGAAGGTATCGTAGACACGCACGTCGTAGCTGGCGTCGTCTGCATTGGTCCAGAACCCCACCGATTCGAGATCCTGGTCGGATGACGCGGCAAACGCGTTGAAGGCGTACGCCGTGTTCAGAGAACTGATGTGGCCGAAATCGTCATGATAGTAGACTTCTTGCTCGGCGTCCAACGGCACCGCATCGCAGAAACAGAAGCCGCCCTTTGCCCCGCAGATATCGAAGTACGAGAGCCAGAAGTAGTCGGCATTACCCGCGCCGGGGCCCCAACTGTTCTTGCACAGCCACGCGCCCAGGCCCGGAGCTCCCGGCACCACCTGGTCGTCATTCCAGCCAATGAGCGTCACGCCATGAGTGGTGCTCCGCACCATTCCATCGTAGTAGTACGTTTGCGTGTCCGGGTCGTAGTAGCTGAAACTCCAGTATAGAGAGACATACATGGCCCCCAGCGTCATCAGACCGCGTTTCATTTCGGCATCAGTATCAAATTCCAGGACCTCCCGGACGTAATACTCCGTCGGCCCTCCCGGGGACGGTCGATCATCCCAGGCATGATACGGATCATCCGCCTCGTCCACCGGCCCGTCCCCTCGGCTCAGGTATGCCTGGCTTATCCAGGCATTGCCGCCCGCGCAGGGACTCATGTCGAAACCGTGATAGTTCTTCAGGTGGTTCTCGGAGAAATCCTGTGCCGGTCCGCCCTCCAGCAGAATCGTGCTTTCCAGCGAACCGTATGTTGCGAACGCCCAGCAGCTTCCGCACCCCCCCTGATTCTTAAGTGATGTGACATATCCCTCGTCGCGAAGATCGAAGCTCGACGGCAGACCGGCGGCACTGAGCGACAGCAATTCCGGAACGGTGGATGCCTGTACATCCACAGGAGCATGCGGCTCGGTATGTGTATGGGGATTCTCCCTCACTTCTGAGGCTTCGGACGCCAGATAGGACACGATCACAGACGCATCGCTTTCTGCGGACGCCTGGATCTCATGGTCAAGATCGATGGCGCCGAGTTGCTGATTGAGAGGTACCGGCGGCGTAATGAGTGGTTCGGCGTTCAGCAGATCCGCACTAAGAAGCAGCCTCGGCTCCAACCGCTCGAATGCGGGTCTCTTGCCGAGCGTCGTTCGTCTGGTCGCTGTGAAGTGCGCCTCCCAATCCCTGATCCCCATTACAGCCTCCATTCCTGGTCAAAGGCCACACGATGGACGCACGCCCCAGATACCTCCCGCCCATGTGATTCCGCCGACCGCCCACAGCTTACAGCGCAGCCGCCCACGAACACAAGCGTAAAATCTGGATCAGAGACAACGCTGTCAGACATGTCTTTCCGACGCTCACCCGGCCGGCAGTCTCTGTCTGGGGATCGCGCTGGTGAGTGCTGTACTATGAAGAACGCGTCGTGGCGTCGCTACGAGCGGGGCCGGGTTCGACTTGGACAGGGCGGTGGCGCGATGCTACAATGACTATTCGATCGACACCTCGGGCCGATTGGTGGAGCCCGAGGAGCAACAAAGCTGGACTTCGCGAAAGGAGCAGATGATGAGTGAAATGAATCGCCGGGGGTTCCTGAAACGTACCGCCGCCGCGACGGCTGGTTCGTATACGGCTTTGTCCTCGTTCGGAGGACTCGTGCCGAGCGCGCTGGGAGCCAATGACCAGATTCGCTTGGCGGTGGCGGGGATTCGCGGACGCGGTGGGGCCCACGTCAGCGATTTCATGGAACTCGCGGGGGTGAAGGTCGTGGCGCTATGCGACCCGGATAAGCAGGTGCTGGCGAATGGGGTCGCGGCGTTCAAGAAGAAGCACGGTGTGGGCGACGCGGAGATCAAGGGGTATGCCGATGTGCGGGAGGTGCTGGATCGCAAGGACGTCGACGCCCTGGTGATCGCGGCCCCGAACCACTGGCACGCGCTGATGACCGTGTGGGCGTGCCAGGCGGGCAAGCATGTGTATGTGGAGAAGCCGGTGAGCCATTCGATCTGGGAGGGCCGCAAGATGGTCGAGGCCGCCCGGAAGTACAACCGGATCGTGCAGGCTGGCACGCAGCATCGGTCCTGCCCCGGCGTCCAGGAGGCCGCCCGGGACATCCAGTCGGGCAAGTACGGCAAGCCCCAGTGGGTCCACTGCTCCGTCCTCCATGCCCGTGCCGGCATCGGCAAGGTGACCGAGCCCCAGCCCGTGCCCGAGCACATCGACTACAACCTGTGGGCCGGCCCCGCCCCCATGACTCCTGTCGTGCGCCAGCAGTTTCACTACGATTGGCACTGGCAGTGGGCCTGGGGTGACGGTGAGATGGCCAATTGGGGCATTCATTACCTTGACGACGTGCGGCACATGCTGGGCTGGACGGATGTGCCGACGAAAGTGGTCGCGGCGGGCAACCGGTTCGTTTGGGACGACAACGGCGAAACGCCGAACGTGCACTTTGCCCTGATGGACTACGACGGCCTGCCGTTGGTCGTCGACATCCGTAACCTGCCCGATCCGAAGCGTCGCGGCGGCAGCCAGGGCGCCCTCTACCAAGGTTCCCGCGGCGGCAACTACATCCAATTCGAAGGCGGCTCCATCCGCATCGCTCGTGGCGGCGGCTGGTGGTACGACAACGA